>Ga0302314_10002322_pt1 | contig 35348 bp, 34 predicted proteins | sample III_Palsa_N2_3_FD_200533 | JGI IMG/M metagenome (GOLD analysis project Ga0302314, IMG submission 200533) | Peat permafrost microbial communities from Stordalen Mire near Abisko, Sweden - III_Palsa_N2_3 | ecosystem: Environmental > Terrestrial > Soil > Palsa > Peat permafrost | place: Sweden...
ACGGCATTTTACCGAGGGTCGGTGAAGGCCGTATGTCCGGATAAGACCGCGCTTGATAACAGGCTGGCATGTTGCACTGCAAGGTACAGTGCAGCATGCGCGGGCGTACGGGATGACCTGCGACAATCGCTAAAATGGCCAATTTTTGCAGGATGACGAAGCCGCATGAGCGACAACCAGCGTGATATCGAGGCAGGCATCCAGACGGACCTGAATGGGCAGATGACCTATGGCGGTTACCTGCACCTGGATACGCTGCTGTCGGCGCAGCAGCCTTTGAGCCAGCCACCGCATCACGACGAGATGCTGTTCATCGTGCAGCACCAGGTGGCCGAGCTGTGGATGAAGCTGTTGATCCATGAGCTGAAGGCGGCCGTGGCGCATCTGCAGGTCGATGACATCGACGCATGCCTGAAGATCCTGGCGCGGGTGAAGCAGGTGCAGCGCCAGCTGTTCGAGCAGTGGGCTGTGCTGGAGACGTTGACCCCGTCGGAGTATCTGGAGTTCCGCGGTGTGCTGGGGCCGTCATCCGGTTTCCAGTCGTTGCAGTACCGGCAGATCGAGTTCCTGCTGGGCAACAAGAACGCCGGCATGCTAAAGGTGTTCGCGCACGATCCGGTCGCCCAGGCCGAACTGCGTGCGGTGCTGGAAGCGCCCAGCTTGTACGACGAATTCCTGCGTTATCTGAGCCGCCGTGGCCATGTGGTGCCGGCGGCACTGCTGCAGCGCGACTGGACCCAGCCCTACCAGAGCAACGAAGAGCTGCTGCCGACGTTCAAGCGCATTTACGAAGGCCGTGCGGATTTCTGGCCGGAATACCACATGTGCGAGCAGCTGGTGGACGTCGAGGAGAGTTTCCAGCTGTGGCGTTTCCGTCACATGAAAACGGTGGAGCGGATCATCGGTCATCGCCGCGGTACCGGCGGATCGTCCGGTGTGAGCTTTCTGAAGAAAGCGCTCGACCTGGAATTCTTCCCCGAGTTGCTGGACGTGCGCACCGTGTTGGGCAGCTGATCCATGCTGCGGTGCATTTGACGTCGCGCGCAGCCAGCGGTTACACCTTTCGATGACTTCACGATTCCGGTCCGCACGTGATGTGCCGGCCTGAGGCTACCCAGGGGAACCCATGAACCAGGCCATCGAAACGAGTGCCGCGCCGGACTATCCGCAGCTGCTCGGTCATCCGCGTCCGCTGTGGATGCTGTTCATGACCGAGTTCTGGGAACGCTTCGCGTTCTACAGCGTGAGCTGGGCGCTGGCGTTGTATATCGTGGCGCACTTCTACAACGGCGACGCGTCCGGCCAGGCGTGGGCTAGCAGCATCTTCGGCTCGTATACAGCGCTGATCTATGCATCGAGCATCTTTGGCGGCTATGTGGCGGACAAGGTCATTGGCTACCAGCGCTCGATCCTGCTCGGTGCGCTGGTGATGGCGATGGGGCTGTTCGTGGTCATGTTGCCCAGCCGCGAGATCTTCCTGGTTGGCCTGGCGATGGTGATCGTTGGCAATGGCCTGTTCAAGCCGAACATCTCGTCGATGGTCGGGCAGTTGTACGGACGCGATGACCCGCGACGCGATCGCGGATTTACCCTGTTCTACATGGGTATCAACGGTGGCGCGCTGCTGGCGCCGCTGCTGACCGGCTGGATGGCCGGCTATTTCACTGACACGCCGATGCAGCAGAACTACCGGATCGTGTTCGGAGCTGCCGGCGTCGGCATGCTGCTCAGCCTGTTCTGGTTCTGGTTCGGACGGCGCGGGCTGCAGGGCGTGGGCCGTCCCGCCCCGGAGGCGGCCGGCCGGATGCGCGTGGTGTGGGTGTTGCTGGGCATGGTGGTCGCGGTGCCATTGGTGTATCTGCTGCTGGCGTTCGTCACCAAGGGCTTGTCATGGGTGCTAGGCGTGCTGTTCGCCGCCGTCGCGGCGATGTTGCTGGTCGAGGCGGTCAGGCACGGTCGGGTGCAGGTGGATCGCGTGGTGGCGATGCTGATCATCTTCGCCTTCAACATCCTGTTCTGGATGTTCTACTTCCAGCTCGGCACCTCATTCAATTTCCTGGCGGAGAACCTGGTCGACCGGCAGATGTTCGGTGGCTGGATGTTCCCGGTGGGCTGGTTCCAGTCGGTGAGCCCGCTGGCGATCATCGTGCTGGCACCGCTGGTGACGATTGCCTGGACCTTGCTCGCTTCGCGTCATCGCGAACCGTCGATCCCACGCAAGTTCGGCCTCGGCCTGGTCTTCAACGGACTGGGCTTTGCGGTGCTGATGTATGCCTTGTCGCGCCTGCTCGACAGCCATGGGCTGATTCCGTTCTGGCCGCTGGTGCTGTGCTATGTGCTGCAGACGGTGGGCGAGTTGTGCCTGTCGCCGATCGGGCTGTCGATGGTGACCAAGCTGGCGCCGCCGCGGCTGGTCGGTCTGGCGATGGGTGGTTGGTTCCTGTCGCTGGCGGTAGGCGGCAACCTGTCCGGTTTGCTGGCCGGCCATATCAGCGGCGACAACGGCATGACCGCCGCTTCGGCACTCGGCGGTTTCACGTTCAGCTTCTGGCTACTGGCGGGCGCGGGTGTTTTGCTGTTATTGATCTCGCCGCTGATCAACAAGTTAATGCACGGCGTGCGCTGATCGGCGTGGATGACATCGAACGGAAAGGGGCCTGCGGGCCCCTTTTTGTGAGCGATTCAACGCGTCGGCTGTAACTTGTCGAGGATGCGGGTGAGCCACGCGCATTCTTCGGCATCGAGCTTCGCCAACACTTCGCGTTCGCGTGCACGCGCCATCGGTGCCACTTCGTCGTGCATGGTCCAACCCGTTTCGGTGAGGCTGAGTACTGAGCGACGCTTGTCGTCGTCGTGGGTCACGCGACTGACCCGCTTGGCTTCGACCAGTCTTGCCAGCGCCCGACTCACCGCCACCTTGTCCATCGCGGTGCGTTCGGCTACCTCGCGGGCGGACAGGCCGTCGAAACGGGCCAGCACCGCCATCACCCGCCACTCAGTCACCGATATGTCGTAGCGGCGCTGGTAGTCGTTGGCGATCGCCTGGCTGATCGTGTTGGACAGGATCGACAGCCGGTACGGCAGGAAATGCTCCAGTTGCAGCGGGGCATGCTCGGCAGTGGCGGGGGCAGGCTGGCGCTTGGCTGACATTGCGGCGGTGTTCCTTGCAAATGGTTTCATATGTAACTATAACGTGGAACTTATCTCGATGGTGCCACGCTCCAGTGCCGGCCATCGTGCACTGACAGACAGGAGAGCGCCATGAATGGCGTAATCGATATGAGGAGATTGCCATGAACGCCCAGCCGAACCTTGGCATGCAGGTCACCACCTTCGATAACCCGATGGGCATCGACGGTTTCGAGTTCGTCGAATTTGCCGCTCCGGCCGGGTGCGCGGGTGAACTGCATGATCTGTTCAAGCGCATGGGCTTCAGTGCGGTACTCAGGCACAAGACGCGACCGATCACCGTGTACCGGCAGAACGGCGTGAACTTCCTGCTCAACGAGGATCCGGATTCGTTCGCCGCCGATTTCGCCAAGGCGCATGGCCCCAGCGCCTGCGGTTTTGCCATCCGCTTCACGAAGCCGTCTGCTGAAGTGCTTGCGACTGTGCTCGGCAACGGTGGCGAGGCGATGACCGACAAGGTCGACAGCAAGGCGGTTGCCGCGCCTGTGGTCAAGGGCATTGGCGACTGCATGCTTTATCTGATCGACCGTTACGGCAGCGCCGGCAGCATCTACGACGCCGACTACATGCCGATCGAAGGCGCGGATCAGAACCCGCAGGGTTTCGGTCTGACCTTCATCGATCACCTGACCCACAACCTGTACTTCGGCAACATGCAGAAGTGGTCGGATTACTACGAGCGGCTGTTCAACTTCCGCGAGATCCGCTACTTCGACATCAAGGGCGCCAAGACCGGTCTCGTCTCCAAGGCCATGACCGCACCGGACGGCGTCGTGCGCATTCCGCTCAACGAGTCGGACAACCCGAAGTCGCAGATCAACGAATACCTCGATGCGTACCATGGCGAAGGCATCCAGCACATTGCCTGCTTCACCGACGACATCTACACCACGGTGGAGAGGATGCGTGCGGCCGGCGTGACCTTCCTTGATACGCCCGATGCCTATTTCGAGGTGATCGACGTGCGCGTGCCGAACCACGGCGAAGACGTGCCGCGGCTGGCGAAGAACAAGATCCTGATCGACGCCGACCTGGAGACCAAACAGCGCAAGTTGCTGCAGATCTTCACCACCAACGCGATCGGCCCGATCTTCTTCGAGATCATCCAGCGCAAGGGCAACGAAGGTTTCGGCGAAGGCAATTTCCAGGCGCTGTTCGAGTCGATCGAGCGCGACCAGATGAAGCGCGGTTTCCTGTAAGTTGAAATTTTCCGCGACCCTTCGACTTCGCCTGCAGAAAGCGCAGGCTACGCTCAGGGCGAACGGTATGTGGTAACGGGAAAGAAAAGCCGTTCGCCCTGAGCGTAGCCGCGCAGCAGCGAAGTCGAAGGGCAGTCAGGCGAGCAAGCCAAGGGTTGGCAAGGAAGCTTGAAAATGGAATTCACCCTGTACATCCTCGAATGCGCCGATGAATCGTTCTACATCGGTCATACCGACGACTTGGGCAAGCGACTCGCTCAGCACGATGAAGGCAAAGGCTGCATCTATACCTCGACGCGACGTCCGTTGAAATTGATCCATAGCGAAGGGTTCGAAATACGCTACGAGGCATTGACGATGGAGCGCAAGCTGAAAGGTTGGAGCAGGGCAAAGAAGTTGGCATACATGGCCGGCGACAGGAAAGGCGTCGTGCCTTGGCCAAAGGCAAACACCGGCATCAACGCTTGCCGTAAGGCGCTTCGACTCCGCCAGTCCTGAGCTCGACGAAGGGCTCAGCGTGAACGTTGGTTTGGAATGCCGTCGCAGAATCAGGATAATTGTCCGAATGAACTATCAATCCGGTTTCGGCAACGAATTCGCCAGTGAGGCGATCGCTGGCGTGTTGCCCGTCGGCCAGAACTCCCCGCAGCGCGTGGCGCACGGTTTGTACGCCGAACAATTGTCCGGCACTGCATTCACCGCGCCGCGCCACAGCAACCGGCGCAGCTGGTTGTACCGGATCCGTCCGGCCGCCGTGCATCAGCCATTCGAGTCGCTGGCGCATGCCACGTTCCACAATCGCTTCGATGAAGCCCCGGCGACACCGAACCAGTTGCGCTGGAATCCGCCGCCGATGCCGTCCCGGCCGACGGATTTTGTCGATGGCCTGGTGACGCTGGCCGGTAACGGCAGTGCCAACGAGCATGCCGGCGTGGGCATCCACGTCTATACGGCGAATCGCTCGATGCAGGGGCGGTTCTTCTACGACGCCGACGGCGAGTTGCTCATCGTGCCGCAGCAAGGTGCCTTGCGACTGGCTACGGAGCTTGGCGTGCTGGACGTCGAGCCGCAGGAGATCGCGGTGATCCCGCGTGGTGTGCGTTTCCGCGTGGAACTGGTGGATAGTGAGGCACGCGGCTACATCTGCGAGAACTTCGGTGCACTGTTGCGCTTGCCGGATCTGGGTCCGATCGGCTCAAACTGCCTGGCCAATGCGCGCGATTTCCTGACGCCGCATGCGGCGTATGAAGACGTCGAGGGTGTGTTCGAACTGATCGCGAAATTCCAGGGCGCGTTATGGTCGGCGAAAATCGATCATTCGCCGCTGGATGTAGTGGCATGGCACGGCAACTACGCGCCGTACAAATACGATCTGCGCCGTTTCAATACGATTGGCTCGATCAGCTTCGACCATCCCGATCCGTCGATCTTCACCGTGCTGACCGCACCCAGCGAGCTGGAAGGCACGGCGAATATCGATTTCGCGATCTTTCCGCCGCGCTGGCTGGTGGCGCAGCATACGTTCCGTCCGCCGTGGTTCCACCGCAACGTGGCGAGCGAGTTCATGGGCCTGATCACGGGTGTCTACGATGCCAAGGCCGAGGGTTTCCTGCCTGGTGGCGCCTCGTTGCACAACTGCATGAGCGGGCATGGCCCGGATGCGGCCACGTTCGAGAAGGCCTCGGCCGCCGATCTCTCGAAGCCTGACGTGATCGGCGGCACCATGGCCTTCATGTTCGAGACGCGCAAGGTGATCCGCCCGACGCAACAGGCCCTGGCATCACCGCAGCTGCAAGGCAACTATCACGAATGTTGGCAGGGCATCCGCAAGCATTTCAACCCGGGGCACGCATGAAGTCGTTACCGATCGCAATCATCTGCCTGCTCGCACTCGCGGGTTGCTCTGTGGAGACGCCGCCCCCGGATGCGACCCAGGGCACGCACAAATCGACCATGACCGCCGCGCAGGTGCAGGCACTGCAGGCTCAGGAGACGCTGGGCAGCTTCACCGGTTACGGCGCTACGCGCTTCGGGATGGATGAGGACGCATTTCGAACCGCGTGGCGTGCTGATCTGACCGGGTCGACCGATCCAGCGGGTGACTGCTCCTTGCTGCAGCCGACCTGGTACAAGCAACTGACCGATTTTGACTTCATGTTCGAGCACGGCCACTTCGTGCGCTATGACGTGGGCACCCCGAAAGAGGTGGCGCCGGGTGGTGGCAGGGTCGGCATGAGCGTGGCGCAGATTCGTGCACTTTATGGTCCGGGCCTGCAGGTGTCGCCGAGCAGTCACATGCAGAACGAGCAACTCTTCCGCATCGCGGATGGCAAGGGCCACGTGCTGATTTTCGAAACGGATACTGCCGGGAAAGTCAGCCAATGGCGTGTCGGTGTCCTGCCACAGATCGATTACAAGGATGGCTGCATCATATGAGCACAATCCCGGGAGCAAATGCATGAAACTTGGCAGTCTCAAGGAAGGCGGCCGCGATGGCACGCTGATCGTGGTCAGTCGTGATTTGACGAAAGCCGTGAAGGCCAGCGCTATCGCGCCGACGTTGCAGGCTGCGCTGGACGACTGGTCGAACAGTGCGCCGCGACTGAATGCGTTGTCTGACGAATTGAACGAGGGCAACGCCAGCGGCGCGTTTGCGCTGGACATGACGGCACTCGCCTCGCCGCTGCCGCGTGCGTATGAGTTTGTCGATGGTTCGGCCTATCTGCCGCACGTCGAGCGCGTACGCCGTGCTCGCGGTGCCGAGGTGCCGAAATCGTTCTACACCGATCCGCTGATGTATCAGGCGACCAGCGCCGGTTTTCTCGGCCCGCGCGATCCGGTGGTAGTGCCGAGCGAGGAGTACGGCATCGATCTGGAAGCCGAAGTCATCGTGGTCACCGACGACGTGCCGATGGCAGTGGCGCCGGTGCAGGCGTCGGAACACATTCAGTTGGTCGGCTTGGTCAACGACGTGAGCCTGCGTGGGCTGATTCCGGGCGAGCTGGCCAAGGGTTTCGGCTTCCTGCAGTCCAAGCCGCGTTCGGCGCTGTCACCCGTGCTGGTGACGCCGGACGAACTGGGCGATGCGTGGCAGGGCGACAAGCTGCATCTGCCGATGCGCACCTGGTTGAACGGCGCGTGGTTCGGCGAAGCCGAATGCGGTGTCGACATGCAGTTCAGCTTTGCCGAACTGGTCGCGCATGTGGCGAAGACGCGGCCGTTGACCGCCGGCACCATCGTCGGCTCCGGCACCATCGCGAACGAGGACACCGGCAAAGGTGCATCGTGCCTGGCCGAGCAGCGCACGGTGGAAACCCTGCGCGACGGCCAGCCGAGCACGCCGTTCCTGAAGTTTGGCGACCGCTTGAAGATCGATATCATCGATGCCGCCGGCGCCTCGATCTTCGGTTCGATCGAGCAGCAGATCGCGTCTTACCAGGGCTGATGCCGTTGCTGACAGGGCCTGCATGGGGCCCTGTCACACGCAAGCCCGTGACAACTCGCGCTTTGACCGCTGGCTGTGAAGCGGCACCATCCGGGCATGCGCTCCAGCGTCCCGCCATTGCGACTTGCCGAGTTGCCCGACTCGATTGCCGACGACGGCGACGCGACGCGTTTCTGCGGCAGCTGCGCGTTCTCCAGCGCCTGCATCGCGGCCGGTTACGACAGGCCCGAGCTGGCCGAACTGCAGTGCCTGGTCGAACACGTCGGACCGTTCCACGCGGGCGAGCAGATCTTCCGCACCGGCGATCCGTTCCGGGCGATCTTCGCCATACGCGGTGGTACCGTGAAAACCCGCATGGTCGACAAGGAAGGTCGCGAGCAGGTGCTCGGCTTCTACCTGCCTGGCGAGGTGATCGGCCTCAACGCGATCTATCCGGAATATTTCCCGTGCGATGCGGTGGCGCTGGATACCACCTGGTTCTGCCGCTTCTCGTTCCCCGCGATGAGCGCGCTCGCCTCGCGCGTGCCGGCGGTGCAGCAGCATCTGTTCCGCATGCTCAGCAAGGAACTGGGCAGCGCTAGCCTGCTGGCGGGCGACCACCGCGCCGACGAGCGTGTGGCTGCCTTCCTGGTCGACCTGGCGCGGCGCCATGCGATACGTGGCTACTCTGGCACGCGTTTCCATCTGAGCATGTCGCGCGGCGACATTGCGAATTATCTGCGGCTCGCGGCGGAAACCGTGAGTCGTGTACTCAGCCGTTTCCGCACGCAGCAGTTGATCCAGATCGACGGCCGCGAACTGCAGCTGCTTGATGCGGTGAGGCTGCATGAGATCGGGCAGGCGTTATTGCCGGATTGAGATAGTCAGGCGATCGCCTGTTCGACGGGAGCCTTCGGACGACGAGGAGGCGCCCCTACCAGATGAGGTCGTCCGGCACCTGGAATTGTTTGTAGTAATCGTCGTCATCGCCATGCTCGCTGGCTGCTTCGGTGCGACCATGATCGAGCACGATCATCGCCGCATCGCGCGCGTAGACCTTGTCGGCGGCGACACGCGGCAACAGTTCGTAGCCCTGGTCGTGGCGCACGATCACCAGCGTGCCGCTGGCCAGCTGCGCGCGCAGCGCCTCATTCACCGGCACGCTGCGGATCTTGTCCGCGTCGGTGAAGCGGTAGGCGATCTCGCCCTCACGCTTGAGCTTGTGGCTTTCGACGATCTGGTGGATCTGTGCGCGCTGCTCGTTGGCGCGCGCCTGCGCGTTGCGCTCGGCCGCCAGCGCGCGATCGCGCCCGGCACGCTCCGCCTGCCGCCGCTGCGCATCGGCCTGCTCGGTGCCGACTGATGCGGGCGCCTTGCCCTGACGCTGCTTGGTTTGCTCGCGAACCACCTGGGCTACCTTGTTCTTGTTGACCAGGCCGGCCTTGAGCAGCTGTTCTTGCAGGGGATTGCGCATACGGAGGACGGGATTGGCTGGGCAGGATCGCGGACGTGATTGTACCGGTGCAGCCCGTGCCTTACTCATGCCGAGTGATGCAGATCAGGGCCGGTGGCGGCAGCAACGTGCCACCATGAAGAATCGTTCTCCATCGAGTTGACGTCGTCATGCCTGAATCCCCGACCCCCACGGCCAGGGCCGCCACGTTCGCGGAGTTGCCGGCCCTGGCTGGCGTCGGCGCCGCATCGGCTGTTGTTTCTGGCCGGTTCGGTCGCGGTATTGCTCAGCATGGCATGGTGGTCGGTGGAGCTGACCTGGATGCGGTTTGGGCTGAGTGGCTGGCCGCAGCCCTCGATACCGCCGGGCTGGGCGCACGCGATGCTGATCCAGTACGGCTTGTTTCCGCTGTTCATGTTCGGCTTTCTGCTGACGGTGTTTCTGCGTTGGCTGCATCGGCCGGCGTTGCCGCGCGCACGCTATGTGCTGGTAGCGGGCTGTGTGTTCGGTGGCTATGTGCTGGCGAACGTTGGCCTGCTCGTTCTGCCTGGGCTGCTGAAGTTGGGCTTCATCCTGATGCTGGCCGGCTATCTGATCGGCGGCTGGACGCTGGCGATGGTGCTGCGTGCGTCGGCTGAGCGTGACGATCATGCGCGTTCGTGCCTGCTCGCGCTGGGATTCGGCACGCTGGGCCTGTTGGCGTTCCTGACCTATCTGTTCGGTTGTCCGGTCGAGTGCGCGATGCTGGCGATACGGCTGGGCACGTTCGGCTTGTTGTTGCCGATCTTCTTCACGGTGACGCACCGGATGCTGCCGTTCTTCAGCGGCAATGTGGCGAAGAATTGCGCGGTAGTGCGCCCGCGCTGGAGTCTGCCGCCGGTATGGGTGTTGCTGCTGTTTCATGCGTTGCTGGACTGGCGTGGTGCATTGGGCTGGCTGTGGCTTGCCGATGTTCCGCTGGCGCTGGTGTTCGCCTGGCATGCGCTGGCGCGGCAACCGTGGAAGGCACGGCGACCGGGGTTGCTGGCGGTGCTGCATCTGGCGTTCGCATGGTTGCCATTGGCGTTCGTGCTGTTTGCGGTTCAGGACGTGATTTACGCGGTCAGCGGCCAGCTGTTGCTTGGCCGCGCGCCCTTGCATGTTCTGGCGATCGGTTATTTCGGTTCGATGCTGGTAGCGATGGTGACGCGGGTGACCCAGGGTCATTCCGGCCGGCCGCTGCAGATGGGTGCGGTGGCGTGGCTGTGCTTTGGGCTGCTGCAGGTCGTGGTGCTGCTGCGCATCCGCGCCGAGCTCGGCGGCGATGCCTATCTGTGGCTGTTGATTGCCGCCTACGGCTGGCTGCTGGCGTTTCTGCCGTGGGTGCTGCGTTCGGCGTGGATCTATCTGATCCCGCGGCTGGACGGCAAACCGGGCTGATGCGAGCGGGCTTCGCTCGCCGCGGCTGACCGCCCCGGCCCTGCGCGGCCTGTTCCATGTCAGTGCACCCGTTGCCGCCCGCGCGCAGACTTCACTGATGAAGTCCTCGGAGAATGCGTGTGGCTGCCTGGTATCCATGGATCGTGCTGCTGCACCTGTCCTGCGCGATCGTGTTCGTCGGCGCGGTGGCGTTTGAGGTGCTGGTGGTCGAGTCGCTGCACAGGCACTTCGATGGCGCCACCATGCAGCGCATCGAGCAGGCGGTGATGGCGCGGGTGCGGCGTTTCATGCCGCTGGTGGTGATCCTGCTGTTTGTCAGCGCGGCATGCTGTTCGACCTGCGCTGCGCTGGCGTAAACTGCGTCGGTTCACGCTTCGGTGACCTGTTGTTGCTGAAGGTGTTGCTCGCGTTCGGCGTGCTCGGCGTGTTCATCAACGCGATGTGGGCGATGCGGCGCGGCCGGATGGACGTATGCCGGTTCCGGCATACCCACCGGATGATGCTCGGCCTGATGGCCGGCATCGTCTTCCTGGCCAAGACCATGCTCTACTGGTAGGCCACATTCTTCTCACGAGGTGCAGCATGTCCGCAGTTACGCTCAAGGGTCAGCCGATCAGCATCAATGGCCAGTTTCCGGCGGTAGGTACAACGGCACCGGCGTTCAGCCTGGTCGGCGGCGATCTGTCCGACGTCACGCTGTCGAACTTTTCGGGCAAGCGCAAGGTGCTGAATATTTTTCCGAGCGTCGATACGCCGACCTGCGCGATGTCCGTGCGTCATTTCAATCAATCAGCCAGCCAGCTCGACAACACCGTGGTGCTGTGCATCTCGGCCGATCTGCCGTTTGCGCAGGCACGCTTCTGCGGTGCCGAGGGGTTGAATCAGGTAGTCAGCCTGTCGTTGATGCGCGGGCGCCAGTTCCTCAACGACTACGGCGTGGCGATTGCCAGTGGCCCGCTGGCTGGCCTGGCCGCGCGCGCGGTGGTGGTACTGGATGGGCATGACAAGGTGATCCATGCCGAGTTGGTAGGCGAGATTGCGCATGAGCCGGATTACGATGCGGCCTTGAAAGTGCTGGGCTGAATCGTCCATTTATTTAGCAAGGGAAACCCGGCTCTGCCGGAGGTTCTCAAAGTTCGAGAGCTCGAAAATTTCGTTTTGCTCGGTGTTGCTTTGGGCTCTTGATCTTCGTCGATTGCGAATAGGCTCCTTTGAAGGGGCGATCGTAAGGATCCCGGCTTTGCCGAGAATACTTACTTGCTCAGCCTGTAACGATTGTCGTCGAACATCACTGGCACCCAGGCGTAGCGCAGACTATCGTTTTTCGCACCATTCACTGAATTGACTCGATATGCTGCGGCTATATAACTCAATGCCTTTCCCAGATATGGATCAGGAATAGAATCCAGAACCAACGTTTTCTGTGCTGATCCATCAGGTTTGAAAACGATCAGAAATTCAACGAAGCCAGCCTTGGGTGAGAGATCAGCGAATTTCGAATTACCCGTTCCAGGCATATATTGACGCTCGCTCGGCGATATCGGGTAGATGTCAGTGCCTGAATCGTGCATTTGCGCCGTCTTTATTCCTGCATTGATAACGCCGTCGTAGTTAGCGATGAAAATGTTTACATTCTTGACTACGTCCGGAAGTTTTGCGCGATCAAATTTTTCGTCGATGCGTTCAATGAGCTCTGCTGTATATCCTGGAGACGGCCGCAATTTCTGAGGCAATAACGCCGAGTAGTGGCCGAAGATCTGTGCCCAATTCATCGCTTCCAGATAATTGCCGGCACTCAATTCCATCTCAGCCATCTTGGCCATGGCCAAGATTTCTCCATGCGTCGCGGCGTTGCTTAGATAGAGTTGAGCTTTGACCACATCGCGCTTTACAGGTGAGGCTGGCAGCTGTTGTCCTATGCGATATATGGAGCCCACTATATATTGCGATGGCGTATCTCCATCATTAGCTAATTTTTCAAAGGCAGAAAAAATATTTTGGCGTTCGTCGAGTGGCGTATTGATATCTAGCAGTAGAGCGGGATCGGGCCTTTCCGACACGTCGGATGGAACGGCCTTCAACATATCAGCGGCGCTCAACGATACCGACTTGGTTGTTTCCGTTTTCGATGTTTGCGATTGGGTCGCTGCGATCGTACCTGACGGAATCAATAGCGACGCAAGAAAGAAACCAACCATTTTTTTCATTTACGTTCCGAATGATTGCGTGCGGCCAGGAAAGGCCGGCTTATTTGGCTGCGACGACCCGCACCATTTCCAGGCACTTGTTCGAGTAGCCCCATTCGTTGTCGTACCAGCTCACCAGCTTGACGAAGGTGTCGTCCAGTGCGATGCCGGCCTCGGCGTCGAAGATCGAGGTACGCGCATCGCCGCGGAAATCGGTGGCGACGACCTTGTCTGTGGTGTAGCCGAGGATGCCCTTCAAGGCGTTCTCGCTTTGCGACTTCATCTCGGCGCAGATTTCCGCATAGGTGGCGGGCTTCTCCAGCTCGACGGTGAGATCGACGACCGAAACATCCGACGTCGGCACACGGAACGACATGCCGGTGAGCTTCTTGTTGAGCTCGGGGATCACGACGCCCACCGCTTTGGCGGCGCCCGTGCTCGACGGAATGATGTTCTCGAGGATGCCGCGGCCGCCGCGCCAGTCCTTGTTGCTCGGGCCGTCGACCGTCTTCTGCGTCGCAGTAGCGGCGTGCACGGTGGTCATCAGGCCGCGCTTGATGCCCCACTTGTCATGCAGCACTTTCGCCAGCGGAGCGAGGCAGTTGGTGGTGCAGCTGGCGTTGGAGACGATCGCCTCGCCGTTGTACTTCTTGTCGTTGACGCCGAACACGAACATCGGCGTGTCGTCCTTGGACGGTGCCGACAGGATCACTTTCTTCGCGCCCGCGTCCAGATGCTTCTGCGCCGTCACCTTGTCCAGGAACAGGCCGGTGGACTCGATCACCACGTCGGCGCCCACGTCGCCCCACTTCAGTGCGGCCGGATCGCGCTCCTGGGTCAGGCGAATGGTCTTGCCGTTGACCACCAAGTTGCCGCCTTCCACTTTGACATCGCCCTTGAAACGACCATGCACCGAGTCGTAGCTGAGCATGTAGGCCAGGTAGTCCGGCTCGAGCAGGTCGTTGATCGCCACGATCTCGATGTCGTTGCCAAAGTTCTGCACGGCAGCGCGCAGCACGTTGCGACCAATACGGCCGAAGCCGTTGATGCCGACCTTGATGGTCATGAGGGCGTTCTCCAGAAAGGAATGAAAACGTGACCGCTGCAGGCGGCCGGCAAAACCGTGATTTTACAGCCAAACCGGGCCGGGCGCTTGATCATGCCCGACGAGTTGAGTGCGCGGCATACCGCGACGTCGCACACGCACAAGTGAGGCTTGCCAGCTTGCGGATCGGTTGTGGCAGACTTCAGCGATTCACTTGCAGGAATCTTCAAGCATGTCAGCTACCCGCCGCCTCACCACCGCCTTGCTAGCCTGTCTGATCATTGCGCCTGTGCAGGCCTGGGGGCCGCTCGGCCACAGCGTGGTGGCTGAACTGGCGCAGCGACATCTGAGCCCGGCCGCCGAGGCCGAGGTGGAGCGCTTGTTGGCGCCGGATCACACGCGTTCGCTGGCCGATATCGCCAGCTGGCCGGATCAGATCCAGGACGATCCGGCGCAGGCGGCGCTGTGGAAACAGACGCGATCGCTGCATTACATCGATTTCCGTACTGGCGATTGCAACTACACGCCACCGCGCGACTGCAGGGACGGCCACTGCGTGGTCGCGGGATTGCAGCACTATGTCGCCGTATTGGGTGATCGCAGCCAGTCGGATGCTGCCCGTCTCGAGGCGCTGAAATTCGTGGTGCATTTTGCCGGCGACATCCATCAGCCGTTGCATGCCGGCTCGCGTGATGACAAGGGCGGCAACACCTACCAGGTCCAGTTCGAGGGCAACGGAACCAACCTGCATCGGGTATGGGATTCGGGCTTGCTGAAGACCCGTGGCCTCGACTGGCAGGCGTATGCGCAGAGGCTCGATGTGCAGGGGCCGGTGTCGATGCCGCTGCCGATCGCGCCGCTCGACAATCCATATGCGCAATGGGCGGAAGAGTCCTGTCGGATCACGGCTGAAACCGGCTTCTATCCGGCTGACCACAAGGTCAGCCAAGCCTATGTCGATGCCGAGCTGCCGGTGGCCGAAATGCGCCTGCGCGAAGGCGGCCGCCGACTGGCTGAGGTGCTCAACCTCACGCTGGGTGGTTGAGCGATCGGCCCGGTGCTTGCGCGACGGTCATCGTGGCTATCGCGCTGATCAGTCGGCAGTGCTGCTGCCCGCGCCGATATTGCGATCGAGGAAATCGAGCATCTTCTGATAGGCCTCCTGCCGGTGCTCGGGCAGGAAGAAGCCATGGCCTTCATGTGGCTCGACTAGCGAGTCGTAGTGCTTACCGTTTTCGTCGAGCGCCTTGGTGAACTCGCGAAAATTTTTGAACGGCACACGTGGATCTTCTTCGCCATGCAAAAGCAAGATGTCTGCCTTGATTTGGTCGACGCCGCTGAGCGGTGAGCGTTGCAGCAAATCAGCGCGGTCATCTCCAAGGGTAAGATGCAGATAGGCATCGCCCATACTGGTCCGATCTGTATCGCTGAGATCCATTTGCACGCGCAGGTCGTAAACGCCAGCGTAGCCAATGGCGCATTTGTAGAGATTCGGTTCGCGCACGACACCTTCTAGCGCCGCGTAGCCGCCGTAGCTGGCGCCGTAGATGCAGATACGTTTGGGATCTGCGTAGCCCTGCTCAATCGCCCACTGTGTGGCATCAGTGAGGTCGTCCTGCATTCTCAGACCCCATTGCCGATAACCTATCGCTTGAAATGTGCTGCCATAGCCACCGGAACCACGGTAGTTGACCTGCAACACTGCGTAGCCCTGACTGGCGAATAGCTGCGCCTCAGGGTCGAAGCCCCATTGGTCAGCAATGCCATGTGGGCCGCCGTGTGGCAGCACGATCAGCGAACGAGGTTTGTTGCCAGATGGCATTGTGAGGAAGCCACGCAATACCAGCCCGTCACGTGCTTTCAACTCGATGGGCTGCATGGGTCGCATTTTCTCTGAATCGATCCACGGCGCAGCGCTGAACAGGTATTTCGCATGACGACTGTCCATGTCGAACAGCAAGAAGACTCCCGGATTGCGGTCGCTGGTGACTCGAACGATGGCATGCTTGCTGTCACTCGTGAAACTGGAGAAATAGGCCAGCTGACCGGGAAAATTGACGGCTAGCGCCTTGCTGAGCTGCGCTTCGAGGCTGTTTTCATCGATGTAATGCAGTGCGGGTATACCGTCACGGCTAATGACTGCGTAATAGTCCAGGTGATCGGCTGTCGGCAGCAGTTCGCCGGGGTCGGCGAACTGTCCTTGAAAGATCATGGTGAGTTGCTGGCTGCCCATATCCATCAGTTCGATGGCATCGGGTCGATTGCCCTGCGTGACTTTCACGTAGAGCTTGCTGTTATCGCGATTGAAGCCGATCGGCATGATGCCGACATGGGACTTGGGCGGGTCGTTGGCCAATGCCCACGGAGCGTCATTGTTCGGGCGCAACCACATGCTGACATGGACCATGTCAGTGGCGGCAAAGGCCACACGTACCTGCCCGGCATGGTCGGCGATCAGACTGGCGTTGATGACGGGTGAGGTCCCGATACCGACAAACCCCGCTCCCCCTTGCTGTATCTCGAGTCTTTTACTACCAGCCCCCCCGTACTGTATGTCGAGTCTTTTAATTTGTGTGTAGCTGCCATCAGGGCCGGAACGGTTGTCGTTGGCTGCGATCAAGATGTGATCTTGGTCGACCGGTTGCGTGCTTATGGGCCGGATGTTGTAGCCCCCTACCCAAAGATCCCTCTGGTGACTTCCATCTGCATTGATGGCAAACAGTCTTCCCCTGAGCAGCGGCGTATCCAGAAAGCTATGTTTGAACGCCAGCGTTGCAACCAAACGATCGTCACTGACCCAGAAATAACTGGCGACCAAGGCGGAATAAGCGTCCAAGGCGGAAGAGCCTGAATGGATCACATTCAAGACCTTCGCCGTCTTTCCGTCCAGAATTGCCAAAAAATTCTCATGCGGATTGTCGGGATTTGGCATGAGTGCGGAGATATATTTGCCGTTCGGCGAGATCTGCACTTCCGAAAAGATCGCTGGGCGGACGAAGTCGTTGACGGGTATGTCAGTGGCCTTGGTATTCGCCGGCGGTGAACCCTGCGCCAAAGCGGCGGTGCTACAGATAAAGCTAGACAACACGGCAGCAATCAGCCGTGATCTGAGTGTGACCCCCATCGTCCTTTCCCCTGGATTATTGAATTTCTTTCACTAGCGTCGGTGATTTTCAGGCGCTCGGCAAGCGCGATATTTTGCGCAGTTTGCGGTGGCCAAACATAGTTCTGCTAGGCTCCGGGGACCACCACCACTATTCCAGCAATGACTACTGATAGCCAAATGCGCCGCACCAAGATCGTCGCCACCCTGGGTCCCGCCACCGATGTTCCCGGCATGCTCGAGAAGTTGATCGCCGAAGGCGTCGATGTGGTTCGCCTGAACCTGTCGCATGGTCAACCGGATGATCACCGTGCGCGCGCCAACGCAGTGCGTGCTGCGGCGGCGGCGGCCGGCCGCGAAGTTGGCGTACTGGCCGACCTGCAGGGTCCGAAGATCCGCATCGAAACGTTCGCGAACGGGCCGGTGGAACTGGCCGATGGCGCACCATTCGTGCTGGACTGCCGCCCGGATGCGCCGGCCGGTGATGCCGCACGGGTCGGCGTCAGTTACTACGAACTGCCGCACGACGTGCATGCCGACGACGTGCTGCTGCTGGACGACGGGCTGGTCGCGCTGACCGTGCTGGAAGTGGTCGGTGCCGAGGTGCGTTGCCGGGTGCTGATCGGCGGCAAGCTGTCCAATCGCAAGGGTCTCAACCGGCAGGGTGGTGGACTCTCGGTGACGGCGCTGTCGGACAAGGACAAGGCCGACATCAAGCTGGCTGCCGAGATCGGTGCGGACTTTCTCGCCGTATCGTTCGTGCGCTCGGCCGAGGACATGCATCAGGCGCGCCGCCTGCTGCTCGAGGCTGGCGGCAACGCCGCGCTGGTGGCAAAGATCGAGCGTGCCGACGCGATTCCCGTGCTGGGCGAAATCATCGATGCCTCCGACGTGGTGATGGTGGCGCGCGGCGACCTCGGCGTGGAGATCGGCGATGCCGAACTGCCCGGCCTGCAGAAGAAGATCATCCGCGAATCGGTGCAGCGCAATCGCGCGGTGATCACCGCCACGCAGATGCTGCAGTCGATGGTGCGCTCGCCAATCCCGACCCGCGCCGAAGTGCTGGACGTGGCGAACGCGGTGATCGATGGCACCGATGCGGTGATGCTGTCGGAGGAAACCGCGGCTGGCGCGCATCCGGACAAGGCCGTGGCGGCGATGCGCCGGATCTGCCTCGGTGCCGAGCGCCAGTTCGAGCCGAAGGAAGACCTGACTACGGCGGCGCACCGGCTGGATCGCACGGACCAGGCGATCGCGCTGGCGGCGATGCTGCTGGCCGGCGAGCTCGGTGTGCGCGCCATCGTGGCGCTGACCGAATCCGGCGCCACGGCGCAATGGCTGTCGCGCTATCGCACCGCGGTGCCGATCTACGCCCTGTCACCGCTCGCTGGTGCACGTCGGCGCATGCTGATGCTGCGCGATGTGCAGCCGGTCGAGTTTGCGCATGTGGGACAGAATTCGGCAGCCACTGCCCGCGCCGCGGTACAGCAGCTGTTCGCGCAAGGTCGCCTGAGCGAAGGTGATCGCGTGGTGCTCACCCACGGCGATCACATGGGCCAGGGCGGTGGTACCAATACCTTGAAGCTGCTCTCGGTCGGTGCCGACGGCATGGTTGAAAGCCTGCGCGACCTTTGATTCGGCGTAGGCTCGGGGCATCCTGAAATCAGGGAATTCGGCACAGGGGAGTGTGATGAAGACTACTTTGTACACCGTGCTTTGCGTGGCGATCCGGCTGGGCGCGGTGTTTATGGCGGTTGATGTGTTCGATCGTTTGCCAGGTATCTTTTTTTATAGCGGAGAGGGTCATTACCCGCTGTTTGAGCTATTGATAGAGGTAGTCATCCTGCTTCTCGCGTTCGTGCTGTGGATGCGTTCGAGTCTGATGGCCTGGTGGGCACTCGGCGGCAAGCGCCGCGAAATCCTGGAAAGCCCGATCCATGCCGATCAGTTGCAGTACGTGGCGCTCTCCGTTTTGGGTGCGTGGTTGGCGATCAGCGGGCTGGCCGGTTGCTGCGGTCACGGCACGACGATACTCCTGCTGCTGCGCCAGGCTTCCTACGATGGTCCGGGAGAGACGATACCCACCACTGAGTGGCACTGGATGGTTCAGTACGGAGTGACAGCGGTGGCCGGGGTTGTGCTGATGTGCGGTTCGCGTGGCTTGGTAGTTCTACTGCAACGCATGCGTAGTTATCCTCACGACATGGCTGCGAAAGCTGACCCTGACGCCAGCACCACGCAGGATGGTTAAACTGTTCGCATCAGGGTTTCCCCGCCCCGCACAGGAGATTGCCATGAAAATGATGTTTCGCCCGCTTCGCCAGAGCCTGTTGCTGGCATTGGCGCTGGGTTTTGTGGCGCCGCTGCTGGCACAGACGCAGGTGCACCAGATCGACCAGCAGGATCTCTACCGCTACTGGATCCAGATCAACCCCACGGTGCAGATGGATGCGCCGAACAGCGGGCTGAACATCGATAAGCCAGGCTGCGCCGCGGTGACCTACACCGTCGGTTCCGACGGTGTGCCGATGGATGTGCAGGTGGCCAAGCTGGTACCCAAGAGCGATCTGGGTCCGGCCGCACGCAGTGCGGTGGCCAATTTCCGCTACGGCCCGTCGCTGAGCAACCGCATCGGTCAACCCGTCGCCACGTATTACACGGTGGTGTTCAATGCGCCGGAGGACCCGGCGCAGCGGCAGCAGCTGATGGATGCGTGCAAGCTGCCCGGCTACGCACCCTGAATCGGTACTGATACCGGCGTTACAGTAGGGTAGTGTCTCAGTTTGAAATCTAGACTGCTCGCCGATTCCTTGAGCGGTCAGGCATGCGGCTTCATACTGTAGGTATGCCTACTAAGCCGAAAAGACCCCGCGACACGAACCAGCTAGCCCACCTCATCGCTGCGATAGCGACGGGTGAGGCTGATGACGTCAAGACAGACGACGGGAAGAACCCGGCTGCGGTCGCGCTTGGTCGCAAAGGTGGCCTAAAAGGCGGGAAGGCTCGCGCAGAATCTATGAGCGCAGAAGAAAGGTCAGCTATAGCAAAGAAAGCCGCAACAACTAGATGGGCTAACAAAGACTAATACGGCAATCCCTGATAGGTAAAAACCAGATCGCTTAAGTCTCATAGGGCGATACAACCTAAACGGTTATTGATTGAGTCCATGGACGATGTTAAGCTCGTGACCCATGGATACCAAAGTCGCCAAAGCCAAAGCAGAGCTACGCTCTATTCATCTTAAGATTCAAGATCTTGCAGAGCGAAAGAGCGCTTTGGAGAAATTCTTGGATGTCTACGCTGAATTTTCGGCAGACGAATCTCCGATCGACGATACCGATACAGACGACGAGCCTCGGCGCCCTTCTTCATCGAGTACCGCTAAAGCCAAGATTCTTGTTGCGGTAGCGCAACTACTAGCCGAAGGGCGGCATGCCTATACCCGCGAACTAGTAAACGAATTGCAAGCGATCAATGTGGAAATTGGCGGGGCGGACAAGATCCAGGCGCTTTCTGCGATTCTCTCCAAAGACTCCAGATTTATCTCAAGTCGGAAACTCGGCTGGTCTTTACTCGACCCCAAAACAGCAGAACCCGCATCCGTTGGCGCGGATGCGGGTTCTTTTTTCTAACTCAGGTAGTGAGCCTGACCCAACGCCGTAGGGATCTGTACGGTAAGTGAGGATGCATATATGGCTAAGCACCATATGACCACCATAAGGTGATCTAACCGCATAGATCCCGGCCAGTGTTTGGCCGGGATCTATCCTTTCATTCCCATATCTCATAGTCAAGCATTTCGCTCATATTGAGCGAAAGCGGGATTCTTTTGTCCATAGCCCATTGACAGTGCATGAGCGGTCATGCATAATGTTCATTATGAACCGCATGCCGCTAGCAGAACGCGCCAAAATCCTAGGCTTCCTTGTTGAAGGAATGAGCCTGCGTGCGGCTTCCCGCTTGGCTGATTGCTCCATCAACACGGTTACCAAGCTACTTGTAGACGTCGGGACCGCTTGCGCCGAGTATCAGGACAGCGCACTGCGCAATCTTCCTTGCAAGCGTATCCAGTGCGACGAAATCTGGTCGTTCGTCGGTGCCAAGCAAAAGAACGTCCCGGCTGAGCGCGAAGGTGAGTTCGGCGTCGGTGATGTGTGGACGTGGACGGCCATTTGCGCCGATACCAAGATCATTGCTTCATGGATGGTTGGTGATCGTGGCGCTGCCGCTGCAAACGCCTTTATCGCTGATCTGGCGGGACGTCTCTCTAACCGCATCCAGCTCACCACGGACGGCCACAAGGTCTACGTGGATGCGGTAGAGCGGGCATTTGGTTCGGATATCGACTACGCCATGCTCGTGAAGGTCTACGGCGAAGGCCCTGTTTCACCGGAGCGCAAATACAGTCCGAGCGAGCATATCGGCACCAAGACCGTGCGCATTGAAGGCGAGCCAAATCCTGCCCATATCTCGACAAGCTATGTAGAGCGCCAGAACCTGACCATGCGCATGTCGATGCGCCGCTTTACGCGTCTATCCAATGCTTTCAGCAAGAAGGTGGACAACCATATGCACGCGGTCGCGCTACACTTCATGCATTACAACTTCGGTCGCATCCACAAGACGCTGCGCGTCACTCCCGCGATGGAAGCCGGCGTATCTGACCATGTATGGTCGCTGGAAGAGATTGCGGCGCTTATGAAAGAGCCAGTTGCTAAGGCTCGCGGCCCGTACAAGAAGAAACAGGCTGTTTAATTTTTCACGAAACTCTTAGCCAGCCGCATCAGATCGCGAAAAATGATCGCAGGGATGGCTAGTGCAAGAAGAAGGCTATCTAAGAACCCTTCTCTGGCTGCGAGAAGTAACTTACTCATGTCGGTTCTCCCAGATTTCCATCCCGAAGCGAATTGTTCCAAGGATGAGGACGACAGAACACAGAGCCACATCCACATAGATCAACCATATCTCAACGTGCGTGATGATATCGAGCACGTTTTGGGGAAATTTGTGGAAGCCATCAAGGCCGCTGACTGCGTAGGAAACAACCCAAACAAGAAGTATGAACACAACAAAGATCAAAGCTGTTCCGGCAAGATGCCCGACGAGCTTTAATAGCGATCCCCAGAAATTGCTGGGCGCGCTACTTCGGAAGCGCACCGATCGTCCCATGATGAACAAGGAAGTCTCCCCCTGACTATTCCTTGCTGGCACTGTACCCGCATCGGCCATCATTTCAAACTGAGACACTGCCTACAGTAGGGTCGACGCATCCGCTCGGCCAAACTGGCCTATAATTGACGTTTTGAACCGTGCCGTTTCGCATGCGAGGCGGCTTCAACCTTTGTGCTGGCGGACGCCGCCCTCGCACCACGGAGTCGTCATGAGTATTGAAGATCTCGAAAGCATCGCCCTGGCGATGGTCGCGCCCGGCAAGGGCATCATCGCCATCGACGAGTCGACCAACACCATCAAGAAGCGCTTCGAGGCCGTCGGCATCGAGAACACCGAGGAAAACCGCCGCGCCTACCGCGAGCTGCTGCTGACCACGCCGGGCCTGAACGAGCACATCTCCGGCGCGATCCTGTACGACGAGACGATCCGCCAGTCGACCAAGGACGGCGTGCCGTTTACCCAGCTCATGAAGAAGGCCGGCATCATCCCGGGCATCAAGGTCGACAAAGGTCCAGTGCCGCTGGCCGGGTTCCCGGGCGATGTGGTCACTGAAGGCCTCGACGGCCTGCGCGAGCGCCTGCAGGAGTACGCCAGGCTCGGAGCGCAGTTCGCCAAGTGGCGCGCGGTGATCAACATCAGCGAGGACAACCCCAGCTCCACCGCGATCGAGGCGAACTGCCATGTGCTGGCCCGTTACGCCGCGCTGTGCCAGGAAGCGGGTATCGTGCCGATGGTCGAGCCCGAAGTGATCATGGACGGCGACCACAGCATCGAAGTCAGTTACGAGGTGCACGAAGCCGTGCTGCGCAGCCTGTTCAATACGCTGTACGAGCAGAACGTGATGCTGGAAGGCACCATCCTGAAGGTCAGCATGGTCATCCCGGGCAAGGATTCGGACGAGCAGGTCGATGTCGAGGAAGTCGCCGAGGCGACCGTGCGCGTGCTCAAGACCACCGTGCCGGCCTCGCTGCCGGGCATCGTGTTTCTCTCCGGTGGCCAGAATGACGAACAGTCCACCGCGCACCTGAACGCGATGAACCGCATCGGCCCGCATCCATGGCCGTTGTCGTTCTCCTACGGCCGCGCCATGCAGCAGGCCGCGCTGCATCTGTGGGCAAAGGACATGAAGGCGAACTACGCCGAGGCGCAGAAGATCGTGCATGCGCGTGCGCGCGACAACGGCCTGGCCGCGCTGGGCCAGTGGAACGGCTGATCGCACGACGCGCATTCTGCGCCGGATGATGGAAGAAGAACGGGCGCCTTGCGGCGCCCGTTTTCGTTGAAGCGATTCAGCTCCTGCCCGCGCCAAGTAGCGTAGTTCGCGAGCGAGCGGCACGGCGGTCTGTCGAATCGCATTTCCCCGGAAGGCGGTCATAGACCTTAGGAACTAAATGGAAGAGATGCTCTCACTTCTAGCGAACGAAAATAGTCCGAAGGTGGAAGTGCAATCCATCAATAGACGCGTGACATTGCCTCCTACCGGGCGTTCGTCGCCCACCGAGGAGGAGCGTTCCAATGAACACTTCAAATGCTCGCCAATCAACCAAGCGCTCCGCTCCCGCATCTTGTCTGGCCCTCGTCGCGCTTGCCTTGGTTTCGTCGTCGGCATTCGGCTTCAACGTCTATACCGTGGGTTCTGGCCTTGGCTGCAAGTATTCGAACGTCCAGGACGCCATCAATGCAGCTGCGGCCAATCCTGGCGAAGACTATGTGTGGATTTCCCAGAGCGAGTCGTACAGCAATCAGGCGATCACCATCCATAGCCAGGATGTGATCGTCGAAGGCGGCTTTGCTCACTGCACCGACAATCAGCCGGCGCCCGGTGTGCGGACAGCGCTACGAGGCGCGAACGGCCACAGCGTGTTTTACATTACCGGCTATAGCAATGTGACCCTGGAAGGTCTCGAAATATCTGGTGGGAGTCCCACCGACCGGGGCGGCGGCATTGCTTTCTCCGGCAATGGCAGCCTCAGTGCCTCCCAGTTGTGGGTGCACAACAACCAGGCCAGCTATGGCGGTGGCATCGACATGAATCCTTCGGGCCCGAGCACACTGACCTTGCTGAATTCCGTCGTGTCTCAAAATACGGCCACAGTCCAGGGCGGTGGCATTCGCGTTGAGGGGCAATCGACGCTCATCACGGACAGCAAGAGCTATATCTCGGAGAACAAGGCGCTGGGCAACGGTGACGTTGCCTATGGCGGTGGCATTGAAATTGTAGGGCCAGCAAAAGCTGAAGTAAGTTCGACTGTGTGGCTCAATCATGCGGCCTACGGCGGAGGCATTGCTGTGAGGGGCCATGATAACGACAGCGCGAGCCTGAGCCTGTATACGACGGATGCCATCCATCCAGTCTCCGTCTACGGCAATGTCGCCTCGCACACCGGCGGTGGCATTTATCTCAAAGGAGATACAAAAGTAGCCGGTACCGGATCGACGGCCTATCTGTGGGCGCGGGATTTCTCCATTGATGGCAACATCGCGGCCAACGGTGCCGCCATCTATGGAGATGAGGTCAACAGCAGCCTTTTGCCGGGTCCCGGCAGCTACCACGGCGTTCACGTCTACCTCAATAACGGCGGCGGATCCTACTCCAAGCAGCTTCCGCCCTTGGTCTGCACAGTCGGGCCAAAGTGCAACGAGATTGCCGACAACCTGTCCCAGGACAGCAATGGGAAGCCGACTGGTGGCGCCACAGTGTTGATCCAGTCAAACGGCGAGCTTTACGCAAACCGCTTCGCTGCACGCCGCAATCAAGGCAGCAGCCTGTTCCAGTTTGTCGACGACCAGGATCCGACTCCTCCCTCGGCGCTTCATGACTGCCTCTTGGCAGACAATGTGGAAACGGCCCCTCTCATTCTGGTTACCGGCGGCGCGAAGGCAACGCAGCTGATCGTGGATACCTGCACGATCGCCAACAACCGCGTGGACACGGCCTCGGTCCCGGCTTACACGATCGGAGCTGACGTGAACTTCATGGTGCTGACGAATTCGATCGTCTACGATCTTGGGGCGCAGGTCGTTGACTTCCACGACCGGCCGGCCGGCGATTTGACGGCGAGGTATGACTTGGTCAACAACAGCAGCACCTTGCCGAATGGATTAGGCATTCTCAAGGGAGCGCCAACGTTCGTCGACGCCGCTCAGCAAAATTATCAACTTGTAAGCGCATCCCTTGGCGTCGATTACGCGCCAGGAGTTGGCGGCGTCGACCTCGACAACAACCCGCGCACGGTGGACTTGGTCAACGTACCAAACGTATTCGGTCCGATGGACCTGGGCGCCTATGAAATTCCGTTTCGGCGCTTCATCCCGATCCCAATCCCGATTCATCCGATTGGGGCGAGATAGTTTTCTCGCGGATCTTTGTCATGAGTCAGTCGAAGTTCTGCGCGATAGCGCGAAGTATTGATCGCACGAAAGCACATTCTACGCTGGATCTGCGTGACGCAAGATAGAAAAGTAACGGGCGCCTCGCAGCGCCCGTTTTCATTGCAGACCTTGATCAACCGATCAGAAGCGATATTCCGCGCTGGCCGAGACCATGTCGGTGCTCAGGTCGACGTTGTGCTTTTTCGCGTCGAAGTAGTCGTAATTCAGACCGACACTGAGGTTGCTGGTGATGTTGTAGCCCACGCCAGCGCCACTGTACCAACTGGTGTCACTCAGGCCCTTGTTGACCGGGTTGACGTCATTGCTCATGCCGTGGCCGGTCCAGCTGTAAAGGCCGGCGCGGCCACTGAGGTACCAGTTCGGGCTGAGATCCAGGTGGGCATTGGCACCGGCGGTCCAGCCATGCAGCTGGGACTTGCCTGGAGCGACCACCGACTGGCTGTTGAAGATGTTCTTGGCGCGGATGTTGCCCAAGTCGTTGTAGCCCACTTCGCCACCCAGGGAGAAGTTCGGCGCCAGCGACCAGCGGTAGCCACCGTTAAGTGCATAGCCGGTGTCATGGCCGTTGTCGTACGGGCCCTGATTGATGGCGGTGCGGCCGACATTGCCGTTGACGAACCAGCCACCGTTGTCAGCCGGTGCGCTCTGCGCGAAGGCGGCGGGAATGGCCAGTGCGCTGGTCGCAGCAAGGGCGAGGGCAATAAGTGTCTTTTTCATGGAGATTCTCCTGTTATGACAAAAACGGTCGCCGGCCGGTTTGGGGAAATGGGCGCGACGCCGGGTGTGGCCAAACCAGAGTTCGGCAAGCACCGGTACTTAGATGGAGCTGTCCCGGAAAGATTCAATACTCATAAGTACAGTATTAAGCTTGAGTTAAGATTTGCGCCAAATTCAAGGAATATCAAAAGAAACGGGCGCCCGAAGACGCCCGTGTGATGCGGTGTTGCTGGTTTCGTGAAAGCGACGCTTAGAAACGGTACTCGGCATCCAGCGAAACGATACCGGTCGAGCGACGCACCGAGAAGTCCGAGTCCGTCGGAATGTCGTGAAGGTTGCCTGCCGACGCGTAGTAGTAGTCGTACTTCAAGCCCAGACCGAAGTGCTGGTTGATATCCCAACCGGTGCCGATGCCGGCGTAGTAGCCACCGCTGTCGCCACCATGGAAGAGAGTCTGGCTGAGGGTGTCGTTGTACGCGCCACCGTTGTTATTGGCATGGAAGTAGCCAGCGTGCGCACTGATATACCACTGCGGAAGCAAGTTGATGCGGCCGTTACCGCCCAGCATCCAGCCATGCAGCGCGTTTTGCGAGCTGCTCTGATTGACGGACCCGCTGTTGCCCAGATTGCTGAGCTTGTAATTGCCGAGATCGGCGTAACCCGCTTCTACACCCAAGCCTAGATCCGAACCAACCTTCCAGCGGTAACCACCAAGCGCACTGTAGCCGGTGCGGCGGCCGTTCTTGTTACTGAACAGGTCGCCTGATCCATTGCTGAAGCCGCTGCCGAAATTGCTGTTTTTGCTATAGCCGTCGGTGCGGCCAGCGCTAAGGTCGATAAGCCAGTTACCACTGCCTACAGGCTGGCTGGACTGATAGTTGCCGCTGCTCGGCTGAGCATCTTGCGCGAACGCTGCTGGAGCCAACGCCAGGCCTGCAATGGCAGCAGAAAGCAGAATCTTGTTCTTGTTCATCGGGGGTAATCCTCTTGTTTGATGCCGTAGCGCCTCGGGGAAAGGTGATGCCACGGCTTTCGCGGCCGCCTGCTTGGGCGGTGCTTGGCGCATTGGACCAAGGGGGTGCTGAAGGGTTCCAATACCGGTCGGTACAATATTAAGGAGCGGTTAATGTCAAGGCTGCTCGTTGGGCGAAATAGCGGCAGATGGTCGCGGACAACAGCGCAAACAGCGCTGGTAGAAACGGTGGGGCGGCGAGCTGGGTCTTTTCCAAAGGGAGTTTCCGTTTTCTTTCATGTGTCGGTGGTCTCGGGTACTTGGGGCATACGCAGATAACGGCGCACGAAGACCGTGCGCCGCACCATTGAACGAATAGACGAGGTGCACATGAGGTGATCAAGGCGACATCGCCGCCTCGGATCGGCGACAATCGGCGTTTTGCCAAGCCTTCCGGAGACCGATCGATGACGACCCGCCGCGAACTCGCCAACGCCGTGCGCGCCCTTGCCATGGACGCCGTGGAGGCGGCCAATTCCGGCCATCCGGGCATGCCGATGGGCATGGCGGATATCGCCGAGGTGCTGTGGAACGACTTCCTGCAGTTCAACCCGGCGAATCCGAAGTGGGCCAACCGCGACCGTTTCGTGCTTTCCAACGGCCACGGCTCGATGCTGCAATACGCCTTGCTGCACCTGGCCGGCTTCGACCTGCCGATCGAGCAGCTGAAGCGCTTCCGTCAGCTGCATTCGAAGACGGCAGGCCATCCGGAAGCCAGCGAAACACCCGGCGTGGAAACCACCACCGGTCCGCTGGGTCAGGGTCTGGCCAATGCGGTGGGTTTCGCGCTGGCCGAGAAGGTGCTGGCGGCGCACTTCAACCGACCCGGCCATGAAGTGGTCGATCACCACACTTACGTGTTCCTCGGCGACGGCTGCCTGATGGAAGGCATCTCGCACGAGGTTGCGTCGCTGGCCGGCACCTGGCAGCTCGGCAAGCTGGTGGCGGTTTATGACGACAACGGCATCTCGATCGACGGCGAAGTGCATGGCTGGTTCACCGACGACACGCCGGCGCGCTTCGAGGCGTATGGCTGGAATGTGATCCGTGGTGTGGACGGCCATGACGCCGACGCGGTGAAGAAGGCGATTGCCACCGCTGCCGCGCAGAACAACAAGCCCACCCTGATCTGCGCCAAAACCATCATTGGTTTTGGCGCGCCGAACAAGCAGGGCAAGGAAGAGAGCCACGGTGCCGCTCTGGGCAAGGCCGAGATCGCCGCTGCCCGCGCGCAGCTGGGCTGGAACTACGCCCCGTTCGAGATCCCGGCCGAGATCTACGCCGGTTGGGATGCCAAGGCTGCCGGCAGCAAGCGCGAGCAGACGTGGAACGACGTGTTTGCAAAGTACGCCACCGCGCATCCGGAACTCGCCGCGGAGTTCAAGCGTCGTCTCGCTGGCGAGCTGCCGGCCGATTGGGCGGCGAAGTCAGCAGCGTATGTCGCCAAGCTGCAGCTCGAAGGTCCGGAAGTGGCCTCGCGCAAGGCCTCGCAGATGACGCTGGATGCGTTCGGTCCGTTGCTGCCTGAACTGATCGGTGGTTCGGCCGATCTGGCCGGTTCCAACCTGACCAAGTGGAAGGGCAGCCTCGACGCCGCTACCGGCAACAGCAGCGACGGCAAGGGCAACTACGTCTATTACGGCGTGCGCGAGTTCGGCATGACCGCGATCGCCAATGGTCTCGCGCTGCACGGTGGTTTCATCCCGTACGACGCCACCTTCCTGGTGTTCTCCGACTACGCACGCAATGCGGTGCGCATGAGCGCCCTGATCCCGGCGCATGCGATCCACGTCTACACGCACGATTCGATCGGTCTGGGCGAGGATGGCCCGACCCATCAGCCGGTCGAACATCTGGCCTCACTGCGTTACATCCCGAACAACCAGTTGTGGCGTCCGTGCGACGCGGTGGAATCGGCGTCGTCGTGGAAGGCCGCGATCGAGCGCAAGGGCGCGCCGGCCTGCCTGGTCTTCTCGCGGCAGAACCTCAAGCATCAGCAGCGTAGCGAGCAACAGGTCGCCGACATCATGCGCGGCGGTTATGTGCTGTCCGATCCGCTGGACACCAAGTTCCAGGCAATCCTGATCGCCACCGGTTCGGAAGTGGAGCTGGCGATGGAGGCTTCTCGTGCGCTGGCCCAGCAGGGCATCGCCGCCCGCGTGGTATCGATGCCGTGCACTGAGGTGTTCGACGCACAACCGCTGGAATACCGCGAAGGCGTGCTGCCCGGCTGGTGTCGTGCCCGCGTGGCGGTGGAAGCGGCGACCGCCGATTTCTGGTGCAAGTACGTGGGCCTGGATGGCGAGGTGGTCGGCATGACCACGTTCGGTGCCTCCGCCCCGGCGCCGCAGTTGTTCGAGCACTTCGGTTTCACGGTGGCGCATGTGGTGGATGCCGTGAAGCGCACCATCAAGTAACAGCTTTTACCTTCGCCTCCACTCTCCTTGCGGAGAGGATTGAGGTGATGGCGGGTGCTCGCAGATGGCCGCTGTGCTCCTCCCCCTGCTTGCAGGGGGAGGTTGGGAGTGGGTGAAGCTTTTGATCTTCAGGCGAAGAGCGATCCCACCCTAACCCTCCCCTGCAAGCAGGGAAGGGAGCACATGGAACGTCGGACCGATTCAGGTAATCAGCAATTCCAACAGTTCATCCGGCGTGGCCGCAGTCGCACTGGCGCCGGCTTGCTCCAGTTCCGCGCGGCTGCCGAAGCCCCACAGCACGCCGATGCCTCGCACATGGTTGGCCACCGCGCCTTCGATATCGAAACGGCGATCACCGATCATCACGGTGTCTTCCGGTCTGGCGCCGAAGTCCGTCAGCGCGGCGGCGATCATCGAGGCCTTCTCGCTGTGTGCGCTATTCGGGTCAGGCCCGTACAGGCGCAGGAACGCATCGCCGAACGGCAAGTGCGCGATGATCGGTGCGGCATGTCGCTGCGGTTTGCTGGTGACCACGGCAAGCTGGTGACCTGCGGCAAGCAGGCGCTCGATCAGCGACTCGATGCCGGGATAGATGTCGTGCTCGCGCCAGCCATCGGTGTGGAAGCGCTCGTGGTAGTACTCCACCGCGGCCTCGATCTGCGCCGGATCGTGATCCAGCAGCGGCGCGAAGCTGTGCCGCAGCGGTGGACCGATCCATCCGCGCAGTTCCTCTTGCGGCGGCGCGGGTACGTCCAGCTTCGCCAGCGCGTGTTTCACGCAGGCGATGATGCCGTGCTCGGAATCGATCAGCGTGCCGTCGAGGTCAAACAGGCAGAGCATTACTTGGCCGCGCGCGCCTTCAGCGCGGTGACCGCCGGCAGTTCCTTGCCTTCAAGGAATTCGAGGAACGCGCCACCGCCGGTGGAGATGTACGAGACATCGTCGGCAATGCCGTACTTGTCCACCGCGGCCAGCGTATCGCCGCCTCCAGCGATCGAGAATGCCGGCGAGGCGGCGATGGCGCGTGCCAGCGTCTCGGTACCGTGGCCGAAGGCGTCGAATTCGAACACGCCGACCGGGCCGTTCCACACCACCGTGCCGGCCTTGGCGATCAGCTCGGCATAGCGCCTGGCGGTCTCCGGCCCGATGTCGAGGATCATCTCGTGGCCGTTGACCTGGTCAACCGGCTTTACCGTGGCCGGTGCCTGCGCGGAAAACGCCGGCGCCACCACCACATCGATCGGCATCGGCACCAAGGCACCGCGACGCTTCGCGTCGGCCAGCACTTTCTTCGCCGCGTCGATCAGGTCGGGCTCATACAGGGAATTGCCAATCGAGTGGCCCATCGCAGCGATGAACGTGTTGGCGATGCCGCCGCCAACGATCAGCTGGTCGACCTTGCCGATCAGGTTGTCCAGCAAGGTCAGCTTGGTCGAGACCTTCGAGCCGGCGACGATCGCCAGCAGCGGATGCGCCGGATGCTCCAGCGCCTTGCCCAGTGCGTCGAGTTCCGCGCACAGCAGCGGGCCGGCGGCGGCGATCGGGGCGAATTTGATCACGCCGTGGGTGGAGGCCTGCGCGCGGTGCGCGGTGCCGAAGGCGTCCATCACGAAGATGTCGCACAGCGCGGCATATTTCTTCGCCAGCGTTTCGTCGTCCTTGCCCTCGCCGACGTTCATACGGCAGTTTTCCAGCAGCACCACCTCACCCGCGGCCACTTCGACACCGTCCAGGTAATCAGCCACCAGCCGCACCGGCGTGCCGAGCTGCTCGCGCAACCATGCTGCAACGGGTGCCAGCGAGGATTCGGCGTCGAAGCGGCCTTCCTTCGGACGACCCAGATGGGATAGCACCAGTACTTTCGCGCCGGCATCGCGGGCAGCCCGGATCGTCGGCAGGGCGGCATCGAGGCGCTGGGTCGAGGTGATCTGGCCGTGATCGTCAATCGGCACGTTCAAATCCTCGCGGATCAGGACGCGCTGGTCGCGCAAATCGAGGTCACTCATGCGGATGACTGACACGGCAGAACTCCAGTAGGAACGGGTTGTAGTCGCCATGACAGGCGGTAACCGCCTATTGTCCGGCGACCTGTGCATCGATGCAAATGGCGGTCGGGTTGAATGGGGGCGTTGCCGACAGCCATGTGCCGAGGTCACACTGTGGCTAGACTGCCACTTTCGTCCAGGGGGAACGGCTCATGGCTACCGGCTTGGTGCTCTACGGCTACTGGCGTTCCAGCGCCGCCTATCGCGTTCGCATCGCCTTGAACCTGAAGGGTTTGAGCTACGAATCGCGGCCGGTACACCTGCTACGTGATGGTGGCGAACAGCATGCAGCGGGCTACCGCGCGATCAATCCGCAGCAGCTGATCCCATGTCTGCTCGATGGCGATCGCGTGATCACCCAGTCGCTGGCGATCATGGAATACCTCGACGACATTTATCCGGAGCTTGAAACGGCACTCCTTCCGGTCGATGCACGAGGACGTGCGCGGGTTCGTTCGCTGGCCATGGTGGTCGCCTGCGACACCCATCCGCTGGGCAATCTGCGGGTGCTGAACCAACTCGAATCGCAGTTCGGTGCCGACGAGGCGCAGCGTGCCGAGTGGTCGCGGCATTGGATTGCCACCGGCTTCAAGTCGCTGGAGGCGATGTTGGCCGACAATGCGGCGACTGGTCGTTACTGCCACGGCGAAACGCCGGGTCTGGCCGATGCTTGCCTGATACCGCAGTTCTACAACGCGCTGCGCTGGAAGTTGCCGCTGGACGATTACCCGACATTGCGTCGGATTTATCACGAATGCAACGAGCTGGAGGCATTCCAGCATGCTGCTCCGGAAGCGCAGCCGGATGCGACCGTAGCTGCCTGATGCAAGCCTGAGGCCGTGTGAGTCTCAGAAGCCCATGCCGTAGGGGTCGTTGCCGACCAGTTCCTGATCGCTGGTACCACCTTCGGCGAGCCGGATCTTCAGTGCCAGGCCATCGCGTGAATCGGACTTGCTGAGTGCTTCCTCCAGCTCCACGCGACCTTCCTTGTAGAGGCGGTACAGCGACTGGTCGAAGGTCTGCATGCCTTCCTGCAGGCTACGGTCCATCGCTTCCTTGATCTCGTGAATCTGCCCGCGGCGGATCATGTCGCGGATCAGCGGCGTGTTGAGCAGCACTTCCGCAGCTGGAATGCGCCGGCCGTCCTTGCCCACCACCAAGCGCTGGCTGATCACCGCGCGCAGGTTCAAGGCCAGGTTCATCAACACGTTCTTGTGCGCCGATTCGGGGAAGAAATTGAGAATGCGTTCGAGCGTCTGGTCGGAGTTGTTCGAGTGCAGCGTGGCCAGGCACAGGTGACCGGTTTCGGAGAACGCGATCGCCGCCTCCATCGTGTCGGTATCGCGGATCTCGCCGATCATGATCACATCCGGCGCTTCACGCATCGCGTTCTTCAGCGCTTCGTGATAGCTGTGGGTGTCGAGACCCACCTCGCGCTGGTTGACGATCGATTTCTTGTGCCGGTGCAAGTACTCGATCGGATCCTCGATGGTGAGGATATGGCCGGGAGTGTGCGAATTGCGCTGATCGATCATCGCCGCCAGCGTGGTCGACTTGCCCGAGCCGGTGGCGCCGACCACCAGGATCAGGCCGCGCGGCTCCATGATCAGGTCGCGGAAGATGCTGGGCAGCTGCAACTGGTCGATGCTGGGGATCTCGCTCTTGATCGCGCGGATCACCATGCCCACTTCGCCACGCTGCTTGAACACGTTGATGCGGAAGCGGCCGGCTTCCTTCACCGCCAGCGCCATGTTCAGTTCGAGATTACGCTCGAACTGCGGCACCTGGCCTTCGTCCATCAACGAATAGGCGATCTTCTTGACCATGCCGCCGGGCAGGCCGGTATTGCCCAATGGATACAGCTTGCCCTCGACTTTGATGTTCACTGGGGCGCCGGTGGTCAGGAACATGTCCGACGCGCCCTTGTCTACCATTAGCTTGAGGAAGTAACCGATATCCACGAAAAATCCCCTGTTTCTGAAATGCGCGTTGCAATGATGGATTATGCCTGCCCACAATACGCTGCGACACACTACGAGGAATGTGACGGTGCACATCTTTTCCCTGCCGGCCGGGCTCTCCGGCCGCATCCGCGCCACCACGGCCACCCTGGCGCTGACTCTGGCGCTGGCCGGTTGCGCCACGGTACCGCCGCCCGATGACTCGATGAACATGGCGCAGACGCAGCTGCAGGCGGCGCGCGATGCGGGCGCCGCCGACTATGCGCCCGTCGACCTGGGCTTTGCCCAGGACAAGTTCCAGCAAGCGCAGACGGCGATGGCTGAGCGCAAGTATGCCGACACAGCCAATCTGGCCGAGGAGTCGCGTGCCGATGCCGAGCTGGCACGGGCCAAGGCCCGGCTGGGCGCGACACGGGCCCAGATCCAGAGCAAGATTCAGGAAAATTCGAGCCTGCGCGCGCAGGGTGAGCAGGCCGAGGCGGCGGCCCAGCAGCAAGATGCGGCGCCGGTTGCGGCCCCCTCCTCCTCCAATTCCGCACCCACCGAGGACATGCCGGCACCCAGCTCGTCGGTATTGTCCGCTCCGGCGCCGGGCGCCGGTTTCCAGACGCTGCCTGACAACAGTCAGCAGCCCGCCTCAAGCTCCAGCACTCAGGGAGGCCAGCCATGAAGCGGCTCACCATTACCCTCGCTGCCATTGCACTGGCGCTGACGGCCGCCGGGTCGGTACATGCCCGGCAGGACGATATAGACATCAGTCGCCTGAACAACAGTCTCGACCAGCTTGCCAACGATCCTACTCTGGGAAGCTATGCCCAAGCCGAGCAGGCGCGCGCGCGCGATGCGATCAACCGGCTGGCGCAGGCGAACAAGCACGACCGCGCGCATGATCTGTACCTCGCCGAAAGGCGCGTGGATCTGGCCAAGAGTGCCGCGCAGCTGCAGGATGCCCAGGTCCAGCTGACCCAGCTTGATCGCGAGCACGACCAGATCCTGCTCGAGAACAGCCGGCGCGATACGGAAATCGCGCGTCGCGAGCTGGAACGCCAGCGTCTGCAGTCCCAACTGGCCCAGGAAGAGGCTGCGCGAGCGCAGGAAGAGGGGCAGGCGTACTCGCAGGCGGCTGACCAGGCGCGTGCCGAGGCTGATCAGGCGAAGAAACTGGCGGCGGCACAGGCCAAGGTGGCCAAGGCGGCCCGCCATGAAGCCTCCCTGGCAGCTGAGGCGGCCAAGGCGATGCGTTCGCAGATGCAGGACAACGCGCCGGCTACGCAGTCCAACAGCGGGCACTGATAACAGCGCTGGAATGAGTCCGGTGGCGGTGTTGATGGGCCATCTTGTGGCTCGTCGCCGCCATATGTGGCTGGTTTCGGCGACCGTTGCCGCAAGTCCGATTGCGAAATGTAAATGACTGTTTCGACAGGCTTTTAACTGACAACTGCCAGTCCTTCGCAGTATGCCCGACAGGCTTGCACCACCCGGATCGGGAGAGTAGGGTCGAAGTCCCATGGGGCATTCCTGCCGCATGGGTCACTGACCTGAACCATGCGCGCATTCCACGTTTACTTCCCCTCCTGCGTTACCGGCATCCGGTCGCAGGGTGTGGTTGTGCG
>Ga0302314_10002323_pt1 | contig 35344 bp, 37 predicted proteins | sample III_Palsa_N2_3_FD_200533 | JGI IMG/M metagenome (GOLD analysis project Ga0302314, IMG submission 200533) | Peat permafrost microbial communities from Stordalen Mire near Abisko, Sweden - III_Palsa_N2_3 | ecosystem: Environmental > Terrestrial > Soil > Palsa > Peat permafrost | place: Sweden...
CCCCGCAATACGGTCATGCGCACAAGACGAGCCATGTCGTGCTGCTGTTCTTCGGCTGGAACAGCGACGACCTGATCCCGAAGGCGCAGCGCGGCCCGGACTTCGAATAAGGGCCGCAAGCGGGACGCCGCCTCAACCCGGCGTCAACGGTTGCGCGCGCAAACTTCCCGGATCGTCTCGAAAACCGAGGACGGGGCACATGCGACAGGGCAGATTTGCAACGGGTGCGTTGAAGCGGCGCGCGCCCGCGTGACGTATTTCGAGGAGCTGCACGGCCAGATCGGCGCTTTGGCGTCCAAACAGGTGTTCTTCATCGGCGGATCGCCCAAATCGGGCACCACCTGGCTGCAACTGCTGCTGGACGCGCATCCGGCGATCGTCTGCAAGGGCGAAAGCCAGATGGTCAATCATCTGGCGACGCTGCTGATGCAGAGCCTGGAGAAGCAGAATCACCTGCTCGCCCAGAAGAATGCCACGGTGTTCGCGGAACTGCCGCCGGTGCCGCTCTACACCCGCGACGATCTCGCCTACCTGATCGCGGCGGCACTGCTGCTGTTCCTGGCCAAGGCCGAACCTGGCGCCGGCGTCGCCGCCATCGGCGAGAAGACGCCGGACAATGTCCGCCATTTCGAGGTGCTGCTGGCGATCTTCCCACGGGCCAGGTTCATCCATCTGGTGCGCGACGGCCGCGACTGCGCCGTGTCCGGCTGGTTCCACACGCAGCGCATCCGCCCGGACCGGGACACCTGGGAATTCGCCTCACTGGGCAGCTACGCCGAAATGTTCGCGCGCGAATGGGCCATCGACCTTGCCGAAGCCAGCGCCTTCGCGGCGGCCCATCCGGGGGCGTGCCTGACCGTGCGGTACGAGGATCTGGTGGCCGATCTCGCGCCGACGTTGCGTGGCGTCCTCGATTTCCTCGGGGTGGCGAGCGACGCGGCGGTGCTGGCCGGCTGCCGCGACGCCACCGCGTTCGCGCGGCTCAGCGGCGGGCGGCCGGCAGGGCAGGAGGACCCGGCCTCGTTTTTTCGCAACGGCCGGCCCGGCGATTGGCCACGCCACCTCGACGACACCCTCGCGGCGACGTTTCGCCGCGCGGCGGGGCCGTGGCTGGAGCGCTTCGGCTATTCCTGAGACTACTTCGCCATCTCCGCCGCCCAGCGCGTCAGCACGGTGGTGGCCGCGGCGAAATCCTCCAGCCGCATCGCCTCGTGCGGGTTGTGGCTGCCGTGCTGGTTGCGCACGAACAGCATGCCGGCCGGCACCCCGGCCTGCGCGAAGGCGACGGCATCGTGGCCGCCACCGCTGGCCATTTCCCGAAACGGCACACCGAGCGCCGTCGCCGCACGCGCCAGCCCCGCGCGCACCTCCGCCGCCATCGGCGTCGGCGGCGACAGCACCTCGGCACCGAGTTCGAACCGCACGCCGCGGCGCGCCTCGATCCGTGGCACCAGCCCATGCAACGCGTCGTAAATCGCGTCCACGCTGGCCGGGCTCACACTGCGCACGTCAAGCTGGAACCGCGCCTCGCCGGGAATCTTGGTGAACCCCGCCTCCGCGGTCGTCGCCAGGACGCAGAACGTGCAGACGAGGCTGTGCCCGGCGGCGTCGAGTTCCGCCCAGCGGTCATCCAGCCGCGTGGCAAGCTCGGCCAGCGCGATCGCGGCGTCGCGGCGGTAGCGGCGGGGCGTGGCACCGGAGTGGTTGTATTCGCCGAGCACGCGCGCCGCCCGCAACCGGCGGGAGCCGGGGATGCCGGTGACGACGCCGACCGGGATTTCCTCGGTGTCCAGCACCGGCCCCTGTTCGATGTGCAGTTCGACGTAGGCGGCCACGCTCGCCGGCGGCAGCAGGCACTTGCCGGCGCGCACCTCCTCCGGAAAGAACCCCTCCTCGGCCATGTGCTCGGCGAGCGTGCGGCCGCTGTCGAGCCGCTTGGTATCGAGTGCGGCCGGCGGCAACGTGCCGAGCGCCGCGCGGCTGCCCGGGAAACTGGTGGGAAACCAGGCGCCGCCTTCCTCCGCCCGGATCGCGATCACGGTGATGTCGCGGGTCGGCCGGAATCCGACGCGGCGCATGCCGGAGACCGCGGCGAGCCCCGCCAGCACGCCTGCCGCGCCGTCGTAGTTGCCGCCCTGCGGCACCGAATCGAGGTGGCTGCCGAGCACCACGCGCGGCAATGCGGGGTTGGTGCCGGGCATGGTGATCAGCAGGTTGCCGGCCGGATCGGCCTCCACATCCAGCCCCAGCGCCTCGGCCTCGGCCGCCACGATCGCGTGCGCGGTGCGCTCGCCGGGGCCGTACGCCTCCCTCGTGATGCCCACGCCATCCGAGGTGCGCAGCCGCAACATGTTGAACAGGTGCTCGGCCAGATCGAGGTCGGGGATCAGATTGGTGCGCATGTGGATCTCCTGCCGGCCAGCGTGCCGCGCGCGAGCCCCTTCCGCAACTGGCGCGTGCCGGCCATCATGCCGGCTCGCCTGTCACCGAGAGAGAAGCAGCGTCCATGAAGCCGCGCCTGATCGTCAGCCGCCAGATCCCCCCCGCCGTTGCCGAGCGCATCCGCGCGGAATTCGATTGCCCGTGGCCGGAAGGGCGCGACATGACCGCGGACGAAGTGATCGCCGCACTCACCGAGACCAAAGCCGACGCGCTGCTGCTGACCTCGCATTTGAAGTTCGGCGCCGACGTGATTGCGCGACTTCCCGCAAACGTGAAGATCGCCGCGACATGCAGTGTCGGGTTCGAACATATCGACGTGCCGGCGGCGAAGGCGCGCGGATTGCCGGTGACCAACACGCCGGACGTGCTGACCGACTGCACCGCCGACCTGACGTTCCTGCTCATTCTCGCGGCGTGCCGGCGGGCGCACGAGTACGACGCGATCATGCGGGCCGGCTGGCGGCAGGGCTACGGGCTCGGCGAGATGCTCGGCCTGAAGGTGTCCGGCAAGCGGCTCGGCATCCTGGGACTGGGCCGGATCGGTCAGGCGGTGGCGCAGCGGGCGCGCGGGTTCGGGATGCAGGTGCTCTACAGCAACCCGCGCCGGCTGCCGCCGGAGCAGGAACAGGGCGCGACCTATTTCTCCGAGTTCCATGCCATGCTGCCGCATTGCGACGTGCTTTCGCTGCATGCGCGCAGCGGCGTTGACACTGTCAACATCATGAACGCCGAGGCGTTTGCGCTGCTGCCGAAGGGGGCGGTGTTTGTCAACGCGGCCCGCGGCAATCTGGTGGACGAGGAGGCGCTGCTGGCCGCGCTGACCTCCGGGCACCTGTTCGCGGCGGGGCTGGATGTGTTCCACAACGAACCGGCCTTCGATGTGCGTTTCGCCGCGTTGCCGAACACGTTCCTGATCCCGCACATGGGCAGCGCCACCGTGGAGACCCGCACGGCGATGGGCATGCGCGCGCTGGACAACATCGCGGCGGTGCTGGCGGGGCGTCCGGCCATCGACCCGCTGTGGCACTGAGGCAAACCCGATGCCGAAACCCGTCCTTCTCGTCACCCGCCGTCTGCCGCCTGCGATCGAGGAGCGTGCCGCCCGCGACTATCAGGCGCGGCTGAACCCGGAGGACGCGCCGCGGACCGGTGCCGACATCCTGCGGCTGGCGCAGGGCGCCGACGCGATCCTGTGCTGTCCGGCGGAAAAGCTCGATGCCGCCACCATCGGCGCGCTGCCGGCGTCGATCAAAGTGCTCGGCACGTTCTCGGTCGGCTACGACCACATCGACATTTCGGCAGCGCGGATGCGGTCGTTGCCGGTGGTGAACACGCCGGACGTGCTGAGCGTCGCCACCGCCGAAATCGCCATGCTGCTGATCCTGGCCGCCGCGCGCCGCGCCGGCGAGGGCGAGCGGCTGGTGCGCGCCGGCAAATGGACCGGCTGGCGGCCGACGCAGTTGATCGGCACCCAGGTCTCCGGCCGGCGGCTCGGCATTTTCGGCATGGGGCGGATCGGGCGGGAACTGGCGCGCATGGCCGGTGCGTTCGGCATGGAGGTGCATTACCGCAATCAGAACCGCCTGCCGGCGGAACTGGAAGGCGGCGCGATCTGGCATGACGACGAGGACAGTTTTCTCGCTGCCTGCGAAGTGCTGTCGCTGAACGCCCCCGGGGCCGACAGCACGCGGCGCTGGCTGAACGCCGAGCGGATCGGCAAGCTGCCGGCGGGCGCCATCGTGGTGAACGCCTCACGCGGCACGCTGGTGGACGACGCGGCCCTGATCGACGCGCTGCGGGAGGGTCAGGTGGCGTTCGCCGGGCTCGACGTCTACGACGGCGAGCCGCGGCTCAACCAGGGCTATCTGGGGCTGGAGAACGTGGTGCTGCTGCCGCATCTCGGCAGCGCCACGCGCGAGACCCGCGACGCCATGGGCAATCTGGCGCTGGACGGCATCGACGCGGTGCTGGACGGTCGGGAGCCGAAGAACCTGGTGCGGTAGCCGGCCGGGCCGGCAGTTCAAGCCAAGCAGATGCCGGGAACTGCCACCTTGCGGAACAGATGCGGGGACGCGACCGCGCTGGACGGATAGTGGCCGAGCTTGGCCTGGAATTCGGGGTTCGTGAACGCCGCCCTGAAATGCGCCGCCGACTCCCAGACGGCGTGGTTCAGGAACACGCTGCTGCCGGCAACGCCGCGGTGCAACTGGGTGGAGATGAAGCCGGGCTGCCGCTGCATCCAGGCCGCATCATCGGCCCAGGCGCTCAGCAACTGGTCCGCTTGCTCGGGCTCGACGGTGAATTTGTTGATCAGGATGACCTGACCGCCGGTATCCCCAAGCTGGTCCCGGATCGAAACCGTCTCGTCCATTTCGACGAACGCCACCATGATCGGCTCCTTGCACGCGGTTAAGCTCAGGTCGTCGCGTCATCGCCCGTCGCGCCGCTGTCGAGGCGACGCCGCAGGGTCTGGAGAATGCCGGCCGCGGACACGATCAAGTCGGGCGCCAGCCCGGCGGCGAGGCCCTCCGCCCAGGGTGTCTGCCTGTCCATCGCCGCCCGGTAGGCGATCCCGCCACGATCGGTGAGCAGAACGAGCTTGGCGCGGCGATGGTGCGGGTTGGGGGCGTAGCGCACCAACCCGTCGTCGATCATTTCGCTGACCAAGCGCTGCACCGACTGCCGGGCCAGCCCCATGTTGCGCGCGAGATGCGCAACCGGCAGAGGCGTCGGCGACAACGCGACGGCGCCCAGAACCTGCCAGCGTGCGCTGGTCAGCCCGATGTCGCCGACAAGCGCGTCGCCGGCTGCGAGCAGCCGGCCGTTGAGGCGAAATATTTCCACGATCAGGTCCGTCACGGCGTCCCGCGCGCCGATCGTCTCACTCACCTGCTTCATGGCAGTGTTATGTCAATTCGGCAGCATGCTGTCAATAACAATCCGAGCGGTGCTCCCGCTCCGACCCCTGAAGACCGGCGCCGCTACCGCTCATCCCCGGGTGTGCGACCGCCGAAGACGGCGCGCGCGGAGGCAAGAATTTCGTCGGAGAGTTCAGAATCGTCGACGGCGCGGGCGAGCACCAGCGCGCCCACGAGGCCGGACAGCGTGGCGATCGCCTGCTCCCGCCGCGCCGCAGCGCTGCGCCCGCCGAGCCAGCCGGCCAGCCGGTCGATTTGCCCGCGCACATGCGCCGCCAGTTTCTGCCGGGGCCCGGTGCCGTGGCGGGCAACGTCGCCGCCAAGCCCCGCCAGCAGGCAGCCGGTGCCGCGGCTGTCGCGATGCAAGGCCGACAGGTAGCCGGCGACGTAGCCACCGAGCGATGTCTGCGCCGCCTGGCGCTGCGCACTCGCGGCAAGCCCATACGCCACCGCCTCGGTAGCAAGGTCGTCCTTCGAGCGGAAGTGACGATAGAAGCCGCCGTGCGTCAGGTCCGCCTCCTCCATGATCGCGTCGAGGCCGACGCCGTCAAACCCCTTTTCGCGGAACAGGCGGGACGCCGTCGCGACGATCTTCGCCCGGTTTTCCGCCGCCTTCTCCCGAGTGACCCGCATGGTCGGTTCCTTCAATCCCTGCACCCGCCTTGACAGGATATATGACGACCACCATCAATAGGCAACGGGATGACGACCGTCATCCTATTTGCCCTGACGCACACCCGAGGAGCCGAGCATGGCCGACGCGAACAGCAGAACCGCACTGATCACAGGTGCCTCCTCCGGCATCGGCGCGACCTACGCCGACCGGCTTGCCCGCCGGGGCTACAACCTCGTGCTGGTGGCGCGCGACACCGCGCGCCTGGAGGGGTTGGCGGCCCGCCTGCGCGCCGACACCGGCGTCGCCATCGAGGTGTTGACGGCCGACCTGACCGACACCGCGGCACTCGGCCGCGTCGAGGCGCGGCTGCGCGAGGACGACCGCATCGGCCTGCTCGTCAACAACGCCGGCGCGGCGCTGCCGGGCGGTTTCGCCGCCCCGGACCTCGACAAGCTGTCGTGGCTGATCAGCCTCAACGTCACCGCGCCGACGCGGCTCGCCGGCGCCGTGGTGCCGCGCTTCCTGGCGCAAGGCGGCGGCGCGATCATCAACATCGCCTCGGTGGTGGCACTGGCGCCGGAGTTTTTCCCGGGCATCTATCCGGCGACCAAGAGCTTCGTCCTGACCTTCTCGCAGGCGCTGCAAGCCGAACTCGGGCCGCGCGGCCTGTATGTCCAGGCGGTGCTGCCGGCGGCCACGCGCACCGAAATCTGGTCGCGCTCCGGGCGCAACGTCGACGAGATTCCGGGCATGATGGAGGTCGGCGATCTGGTCGACGCGGCGCTGGTCGGTTTCGACCGCAAGGAGACGGTCACCATTCCGCCGCTGCCCGATCAGGCACAGTGGGACGGTTTCGAGGCCGCCCGGCAGGCGCTGGCACCTGGCTTCCGACAGGAGAAGCCGGCGGCGCGCTACCGGGCGTAAGGCGCCGATCGTATTGATTGCCGCGCCTACCCCTCGCCCCGGCCTCTCCCACAAGGGGCGAGGGGGAAGGCCGCGCCATTCCTACGCCGCTTTCAATGACCCCAAAAACTCGGCGACTTCGCGCGCCAGCGTCGCCGATTGCCCGGTCAGCGCCTGCGCGGCCATCACCACTTCGCCCGCCTGAGTCCCGGTCTGCTGCACGCTGACGCCGACGGTCGCGATCGTGCTGTCGACCTGGGAGGTGCCGTTCGCCGCCTCCTGCACGCTGCGGGCGATTTCCTGCGTGGCGGCGCCCTGCTGTTCCACCGCGCCGGCGATTGCGGTGGTGATCTCGCTCATCTGCCGGATGGTGCCGCCGATCGAGCGCAGCGCCGTCACCGCCTGCCCGGTCTCCTGCTGGATCGCGGTGATCTGGCCGGCGATCTCCTCGGTCGCCCGGGCGGTCTGGTTGGCCAGCGTCTTGACCTCGCCCGCGACGACGGCGAAGCCGCGCCCGGCCTCCCCGGCGCGCGCGGCCTCGATGGTGGCGTTCAGTGCCAGCAGGTTGGTGCGGCCGGCGATGTCGCGGATCAGGCGCACCACGTCGCCGATGCGCGAAGCGGCGTCGGCAAGGCCGCTCACGGTCCGGTCGGTCGCCTCCGCCTCCGCCACCGCGCCGCCGGCGATGCGAGCACTTTCCGCCACCTGATGCGCGATCTCCCGCACCGAGGCCGCCAGTTGCTCGGCGCTCGACGCCACCGCCTGCACGTGGCCCGAGGCGGAGCGCGACGCCTCCGCCACGTCGCCCAACTGCGTGCCGCTGCCCAGCGCCGCGCGGCTCATCGTCTCGGCGGTCGCCGCCATCGTCTCGGCGGACTGGCCGACGCGGTTGGCGATGTCCACGACCGAGCGCTCGAACTGGGCGGACAGCCGTTCCTGCCCGGTGCGGTCGCGCCAGCACAGCATCGGGCCGGAATAGCCGCCGTCCGCCGTGCGCAGCGCCGAGACCGTCAGCTCCATCGTCGCGCCGCCGACCGCAATGGTGGTCCGGTACGGCAACCGCGCCGGATCGGCGAGGATTGCGCGCGCCCGTTCGGGATGCGCGTGGAAGATGTCGACGCTCTGCCCGACAAGGTCGGCGGGCGGCACCGGCAATGCGGCGGCAACCGGGCCGAGCAGGGTCCGTGTGGCCGCATTGGCGTAGGTGATGCGGAACGGCACGACCGGCTCGGCGGTGATCACGCCGATCGGCAGTTGCTCGATCATCTCGCCCTGCACGAAGGCGCGGCCGACCGCCGCGCGCAGCGTCTCCAGTGCCGCCGCCATGCGGCCGATCTCGTCGCGCCGCCGCTCGAAGCCGATCTGCAGCGTGGTGTCGCCGCCGGCGATCTGCTGCATGGCACGCGTCATTGCCCGCACCGGCGCGGTGATCGAGCGGATGAACACCACGCCAAGCGCCAGCAGCGCCAGGATCGCGGCGCCTGACAGTGCGCGCAGCAGCAGGACCGCCTGCTCCAGCCCGTCCGCCGCGGTCTCGCGCGCTTCCTCCGCCGCGTCGACGAACGGCGAAATCGCGCCGTCCACCCGCCCGGCCAGCACTTTGTTGGCTGGCAGGCTTTGCTGCATGCTGAACATCGCGGCCTTCGCGGCGCCGTCCAGCGCCGTCTGCGCCCCGGCGGCGAGCGCGTCGCCGGAGGCGACCAGGGCCTTCACGCTCTCCGCCGTCGCCGGCGTGACCGGCAGGCTGCCGAGCGAGACAGCGCGCTGCTGCATGTCCGCCTGCGCCGCCGTCAGCGCCACCCGTGCGCCGGCAATATCCGCCCGCGCCGCCTCCATCGCGTCCGATCCGCTGCCGCCGGCCGGGCGGAAGGTCAGCACCGAGTCATGCGCGGCGTCGGCCGCCGTCACGAACGCGGCGATATCGGCCTGCGCCTGCACCGACAATTCGGGCAGCAGCCATTCCTTGGCCAGCACGTCGCGCAAGGCGGCCGCCGCATTGGCGACGTCGCCACGCTGCGGCAGGAAGGTCTCGAACGCCGCGATCGCCGCCAGCCGCAACTCGGCCTCGTGCGCGAGCTTGGCCTGATAGTCCTTGAGCGCGGCGACGGCGCGGTCCACCACGCCGCGGGTCTCCTCGTCCTGGACCCCGCCCTTCATCTCGTCGAGCAGGCGCTCCACCCGCCCGCTCATGGTATCCGCCCGCCCCGCCGCCTTGCCGACCGCATCGGCGGTGTAGCCAGTATGCATCTCCTGCGCGGCGAGGCGGATGTCGCCCACCGCCACCAGGGCGCGCCGGCCGGCTCGCTCGGCGACCTGGGCGGCCGCGACGCTGGTATCCAATCTGCGTTGCGTGGCCAGCGCGGCAAGGCCGATCCAGGCCAGGACGGCCAGCAACGCCATCGCCCCGACCGTGGTCAGGCCGAGCTTGACGGCGAGCGGCAGGTTGTTGAACGGGTCGAAGACTCTGCGCCAGCGACGCATTGGCACGTGCTCCGAAGGCTTTGACGGCGGGGACCCTGCCGCCCGCGCCTTAAGGGCGGATGAAGGATGCGCGTCTGGACAGTCCGCGCGGCGGCACGGCACTGTGCACACCCTCGCCGGAGACTCCCTATATGCTGTTCGATTTCGACACGATTGCGCCGCAAGACCGTTACAAGCTGCTGATTTCCACCGTCGTGCCGCGGCCGATCGCCTGGGTGGTGTCGCAGGACGCGCAAGGCCGGCTGAACGCGGCGCCGTTCAGCTTCTTCAACGCCCTGGTGGGTGACCCGCCGGTGGTCGGCATCGGCATCGGCGGCCGCCGGCCGGACGACGCGCCGGGCACCTGGAAGGACACCGGCGCCAATATTCGTGCCACCGGCCAGTTCGTCGTCAACCTCGTGCCCTACGACGCGCGCGAGGCGATGAACGTGACCGCCATCGAGTTCCCGCACGATGTGGACGAACTGAAACAGGCCGGCCTGACCACGCTGCCGAGCGCCAAGGTGGCGCCGCCGCGCATCGCCGAAAGCCCCGTGGCGCTGGAATGCGAGCGCCTCGCGATCGTCGATGTGGCGACCGACCGCGCCATCGTGCTCGGCCGCGTGCTTGCCGTGCACGTGCGCGACGACTGCGTGCTGGACGCCGAGCGCTGCTACATCGACACGCCGAAGCTCGATCTGGTCGGCCGCATGCACGGCGGCGGCTGGTATGCGCGCACCACCGACCGGTTCGAATTGCCGCGCATCCCGGTCAATGCCTGGAAGATGCAGGACTGAGCGCGGCCACCCTCGTCCCGCCGATCCTGCGGCCGCTGCGCGACCCGGCGCTGGCGGCGCTGTGGGGCGGGCTGGCCACATCGGCCGTCGGCGACCAGCTTTTCGCGGTGGCGCTGGCCTGGATCGCGGTCGGCGCGTTCGGCAGCGCCGCCGGCTACCTGACGGCGCTGCAGGCGGCGACGGCGCTGGCGACCGCGCTGCTCGGCGGCCGATGGGCGGACCGGCAGGAGCACCGGCGGTTCATGATCGTCTGCGACGCCTCGCGCGCCGCAATCCTGGTGCTGGTGGTCGCGGTGTGGCTGGCGCACGGCTCGCCGCCGGCCTGGGTGCTGATCGCCGCCGTGCTGGTGCTGGCGAGCGGCCAGACCTTCTTCCGCCCGGCGCTGCAGGCGACCATCCCCGCCGTCGTCACCGACCTCGCGCGGCTGCCGGCGGCGAACGCGCTGGTCGACACCACCGACCGCATCGCCCGCCTGCTCGGGCCTGGCATCGTCGGCATGCTGAGCGGGCTGCTGCCGCTGGTGCATTTCGTCACGCTGGACGCCGCCACCTTCGTCGCCTCGGCGCTGGCGCTGGTGCTGATCGGACGGCTGCGCGCCCTGCCCCGCCTCGCGCTGCCGGAGCGGGAGACGGTGCTGGCGAGCGCGCTGCGGGGCTTCGCCGCGGTGCGGCGGCTGCCGCTGCTGTTCTACGTGATGGTCTCGACGGGGGTGACCTGGGGCGCGTGGTATGCGGCGATGTTCCTGGGCATCCCGCTGATGCTGGAGCACGGCGGCGCCAGCGTCGGCGCCTACGGGCTGGTGATCGCCAGCTACGGCAGCACCAACCTGCTGGCGACGCTGGTGGTCGGCAGTTTCCGCGTGCCGGAGAAGCCGGGCTGGATGGTGTTTTCCGGGCTGGCGCTGGTCGGCACCGGCACGACGCTGCTCGGCGTGGTCGGCATGGTGCCGTTGCCGCACGGCTGGCTGGTCCCGGCGCTGTGCGCGGCGGCGGCCTTTGGCGCGGCCGGCGGCCCGATGCAGGATGTCGCCGTCGCGGTGCTGCGCCAGACGCGGCTGCCGCGCAGCGAGCAGGCGGCGGCGATGCGGGCGTTCCTGGCCTGCGGCAATCTCGGGCTGCTGATCGCGTTCCTCGGCGCGCCGGCGGTGTTCAACGCACTGGGCGCGGCGGGGGGCGTGGTGCTGTGCGGCAGCGCATTGCTGGCGGTGGCCGGTGTCGGGCTGCTCCGACACCGGCACGCCGACGGCTGACGGCGGGTCAGATCTCGCCGCGCGACATCATGCCGGACATGTTCTCCGCCTGACGGATCGCCAGCGAGACGATCGTCAATGTCGGGTTCTCCGCGCCGCCCGAAGTGAACTGGCTGCCGTCGGAGATGAACAGATTCTTGATGTCGTGCGTCTGGCCGTACTTGTTGACCACGCCGTCGCGGGCATTCGCGCTCATCCGGTTGGTGCCGAGGTTGTGCGTGCTCGGGTAAGGCGGCGTCGGGAACACGCGGGTGGCACCAACCGCGGTGTAGATCGCGGCCCCTTGTGCATAGGCGTGCTCGCGCATCTTCACGTCGTTGGCATGGTCGTCGAAATGCACGCTGGCGACCGGCATGCCGTTCTTGTCCTTGACCACCGGATCGAGCGTGATGCGGTTGGTCTCCTGCGGCATGTCTTCGCCGACGATCCACAGGCCAGCCGTGTTGGAATACATGTCGAGTGCGGAGGTGAAGCTGCGGCCCCAGGCGCCGGGATCGAGGAACGCGGCATAGAACGGCAGGCCGAGCGACAGCGTCTCCATCTCGTAGCCACCGACGAAGCCACGCGCGGTGTTCGGCCTGGCTTCGTCGCGCACGATGCCGGCCATCGTGGTGCCGCGATACATGTGCACCGGCTTCTCGAACGTCGCGTAGACGCTGCCGGTCATGTGCCGCATGTAGTTGCGCCCGACCTGCCCGGAACTGTTGGCCAGCCCGTCGGGGAATTTTGACGAGGCGCTGTTCAGCAGCAGACGCGGGCTTTCGAGCGAGTTGCCGGCGACCGCCACCACGCGCGCTTTCTGTTCATGCAGCGCCCCCGTGTCGTCGGCGTAGACAACGCCGGTCACTTTTCCAGAATCGTCGTGCTCGATGCGCACGACCATGCTGCCGGGCCGCACCTCGAGGTTGCCGGTGGCCTCGCCTTTCGGGATCTCGGTGTACAGCGTCGACCACTTTCCGCCGGACTTGCAGCCCTGGAAGCAGAAGCCGATCTGCTGGCAGGCGCCCCGCCCGTCGCGCGGCTGGCTGTTGATCGCCATGTTGCCGGTATGGACTTCGGTGTAGCCGACCTTCCTCGCCCCCGCCGCGAGCACCTTGAAGTTGTTGTTGCCGGGCAGCCGCGGGATGTCGTTGGTCCCGGTGACGCCCATCTTGTTCTCGGCCTTGGCGTAGTATGGCTCCATCTCCGCCAGTGTGATCGGCCAATCCAGCAGGTTGGCACCGGGCAGCGCGCCGTAGGTCGTGCGGATCTGGAATTCGTGTTCCTGCAAGCGCAGCGAGGCGCCGGCCCAATGCACCGTCGAGCCGCCGACGGCTTTCACGATCCAGGCCGGCAGCCCCGCAAAGTCCTGATGCACGCGCCATGTTCCCGACGTCGTGCGCGCGTCCTTCCACGCGAGCTGGACGAAACTCGCCCATTCGTCGTTCACGAAATCGGCGATCTCGTGGCGGCCGCCGGCCTCCAGGATCACCACTTTCACGCCGCGCTGCGCCAGTTCATTGCCGAGCGTGCCGCCGCCGGCGCCGGAGCCGACGATACAGACAACGCCGTCGTCGTTCAGATCGAAGCTTGCCATGGTCCTGCCCCTTCCCTACGCGTCCGACAGCCAGTCGATGTCGTTGAAGCCGCGGTGGATGTAGCCGCCCTTGTCGGCGGACGATCCCTCGTAGCCGAACTTCACCCACACCGGCTTCTGGTTGTAGAGCGAGACAACAAGGTCGCCGCGCAGCTTCTTGAAGAACGCGGTGTCCTCGTTGGCGCGCAGCACGGTCAGGCGCTGCTCCTCCCATGGCAGATCGAGATAGGCTTGGCCGAAGCGGTCCTTCGCGTCCGCATCCAGGCGGGCGACGCCGCCTTCGATCATCGCACGCGCATCGTCCTTGGCAGCGGCGGCGTCGTAGCCGGAGACGGCGACGACGTAGTAGGTATCGGCAAGGTTGTCGTGCGGGAAGATGTCGCGCGCGGCCTTGACCAGCGTCGCCATCGTGTGCGGCAGCAGGTTTTTCGCGCCCTGCGCCCAGGCGGCCTCGCGCGTGATGGTGATGCCGGCGGCGGCAATCGCGCCCGCCGGGGCGGCGGTGGCGGCGCCACGCAGGAAGCCGCGGCGACTCACCTGCGTGCGTCTGTCAACGTCTCTCATGGTGTTTTCCTCCGTTCGGTTTCTTGTCGTTCTCAGCGGTAGCGGCCGTGGCGCTGCAACACCTCGATCCGGTAGCCGTCCGGGTCGCTCACGAAGAAGAAGCGGGCCATCAGCGCGCCGTCGCGATGGAATTCCTTGATCGGGTTCGGAGCCAACCCTTCGGCGACGAAGCGGGCGTGTTCGGCGTCCAGATCGTCGACGCAGACCGCGACATGGCCGTAGCCGTCGCCCAACTGGTAGGGCTCTGTGCGGCCGTGGTTGATGGTAAGTTCAAGCTCGAAGTCGCTCTCCGGCCCGCGCAGATAGACGAGCGTGAAGCCGTCGAAGCCGTAGCGATCCGCCGGCGCCATGTTGAAGGCGCGTCGGTAGAACGCGACCGACCGCGCCTCGTCCAGCACCCGGATCATCATGTGGATCGGCTTGGCCATGTCAGTGCTGGTCCTTCAGCCAGCCGATGATGGTCCCGCGTGTGGATTTGTCGGACTGCCGGTACAGCATCACCGCGCCGGGGATCATCGCCTGCGGGTCGGCGAGCCAGCGGTCCAGCTGCGCCGCGTCCCAGGTCCAGTCGGCTTTGGCGAAGCCGTCCGAATAGGTGAAGCCCGGCAGCGACCCGGCCTTGCGGCCAACCACGCCGGCAAGGTTCGGCCCCTGGCGTGGCGCTGCGCCATGCTCGACGGTGTGGCAGGTGCCGCATTGGTTCAGGAACAGCGTCGCGCCATCAGGGGGCGTGGAGGTATCGTCCGGCAAGGTCATCTGCGCACCGGCCGCGGCCGGCAGCGCGGCGAGCCCCAGAACCAACAGAACGACGACCGACCGCATGCATCCTCCCGGCGCGCCGGGCCGTTGCGTCAGGCCGGTCGCGGGAAGACCCTAGAAGACGCGCGCAAGGAACGGGTAGTAGCGGGCTACGACATCTCGCCCACGACCGGCTGACGCAGCGCGGCGTGACGGGCGGCGACTTGCGCTGTATGCAGTTCGATATTACGCAAATAGTGCAGGCATGTGACGCGCAGGAACGACGAGAAGTTGCCGATATCGCCCTGGAGCGTCAGCACCTCGTCGTGCAGCGTGGCGACGAAGCGGGACAGCGGCATGCCCTCGCGGTCGGCGATCTCCTCCAGCGTGGCCCAGAACGCCGCCTCCAGCCGGATCGACGTGGCGTGGCCATGCAGCCGCAGCGCGCGCGTCTCCGACGTGTAGGTCGCGGGGTCTTGCGATGCGAACAGGCGGCACATCGTCGGTTCCTCCCGGCACGGGCGGCGCCAACGGGGCGCTCGCCCTTCGGGCCAACATGGGCCGGTTTCGCAAAACTGCAAACCCGGGCGGAGTCAGCCCTCGGCGCAACCGCGCAGGAAGTCGGCGCGGGCGGTCGCGGCCGACATCAGGAACTGGTGGTCGCCGCCGCCGAGCACGAAGCGGGCGCCAATCGCCATGTAGGTGCGGGCGAGCGTCTCGTCGTAGACGCCGCCCATGCCCAGCACCTTGCGATGCCGGCGGCAACATTCGGCGACGCTGCGATAGGCCTCCTGCACGCGCGCGTGCCCGAGCTGGCCAGGAATGCCGAGATCGCCGGTCAGGTCGTTGGTGCCGAACAGCAGCACGTCGATCCCCGGCACCGCGGCAATGGCGTCGGCATTGGCCACCGCCTCCCCCGTCTCGATCATCGCCACCACCAGTACCTCGCGGTTGATCTCCGCCTGCGCCACGTCCGACGCGGGGGCGCGCAGGCCGTAGGCGAAGGGTGGGCCACCCCAACTGCGCCGCCCGTTCGGCGGGAAGCGGAACGCCTCGGCCACCTGCCGCGCCTGGGCCGGGGTATCGACATGCGGCACGACGATGCCTTGGGCGCCGTTGTCGAGCGCCCGTGTGCCTTCGTCGAGCGCGCCGGCGCACACGCGCACGATCGGCGTGATCCCCAGCGGCAGGGCCGCCAGGCAGAGCTGCGTCGCCTCCTGCACCGAGAATGCGCCGTGTTCGGTGTCGATGAACAGCCAGTCGTAGCCGGCGGCGTGCGCCAGCATGGGGACGGCCGCAGTGCGCAGATGGTGCACGCCGAACCCGAGCGCCATTTTTCCGGCGCGCAGCCGGTGCAGCGTGGCGTTGGGGGTGATCGGGAATGGGGTTGGCATGTGTGGTCATCCTCGCAGAGTCGCAGCGCGGCCTCAATGGCCGGGCTCATACGCGTCGACAAACCCGTCGCGGTTGGGCATGCGCACCTGCGGCAACGTGGCGGCGTCGAGCACGGTGCCGTCCGCGACGATGCCGTTCAGCCGTAGCAGGTAGGCCGTGACGGCGTAGACCTGATCCGCCGTCAGCGAGCGGGGCGCCGGAAACGGCATGGTGCGGCGGATGTAGTCGAACAGCGTCGTCGCGTAGGGCCAATAGCTCCCCACCGTCTGCACCGCCTTCGGCGTCGCGAGCGTGCCCTGGCCGCCGACCAGCCGTAGGGTCGGGTCGAGCGGCTTCTCGCCTTGGTCGCCGTGGCAGGCGGCGCAGGTGCTGGCGTAGAGTTCCGCGCCCTGCTCCACGCTGCCACTTCCGGGCGGCAGGCCGGTGCCGTCCGGATGGACGTCGATGTTCTGCGCCGCGATCTCCTGCGGCGTCGCCGGACGGCCGAACCCGAAGCGCGGCGGGTCCGCGATCGCAGCGCCGGACAGCAGGCACAGCCCGACGGCGAACACGACTGCATCAAACCGCAAGCTTCACCTCCCCACCCGGCGCCACGCGCCACGTGTGGATGGCGTTGTAGTGGTAGGTGAACGTGGTGCCGCTGGTGGCGAGCAGGTGTTCGCGCGTCGGCTGCACCTCGCCGGTCTCGTCCGTGGCGCGGCTTTGCAGCACTGCCGGCCCGCCGTCCCAGGTCCAGGGCAGCCGAAACCGGGTCAGACATTTCGGCAGCACTGGGTCCTGCAGCGCCGCCTCGCGCCAGGTCGCGCCGGCGTCGGTGGAGACCTCGACACGGGCGATGCGGCCGCGGCCGGACCAGGCGAGGCCGCTGATCTCCCAAAAGCCCGGCTGCGTCGCGCATTTTCCCGGCGAGGGGAAGGTAATCACCGACTTCACCCGCATGACGAAGTTGAACTGCAGCGCTTTGCCGTCCGGCATCAGGTCGGTGTATTTCGCGGTTTCGTCGCGCGTCTCAAACGGGTCTGCGCCAAGCTTCAGCCGGTGCAGCCATTTGACATTCGTGTTGCCCTCGTAGCCGGGCAGGAACAGGCGCAGCGGATAGCCGTTCTCCGGCCGCAGCCGTTCGCCGTTCTGCGCGTAGGCGAGGATGGCGTCGTCCAGCGCCTTTTCGATCGGGATGGAGCGGCCCATCGCCGCGGCATCGGCGCCCTCGGCCAGCAGCCATTTGGCCTCCGGCTGCACTCCGGCCTCGGCCAGCACGTCGGCCAGCCGCACGCCGGTCCATTCCGCGCAGCTCACCTGGCCGTGCGTGTCCTGCGCGGTCCAGTCCGGCTTGATCAGCGACGCCTTGAAGAACTTCGTGTTCCCCGAACATTCGAGGAAATGCAGCTTCGAGACCGAGGGGAACCGCACCAGATCGTCCATGCCGAACGTCAGCGGCCGCTCCACCAGACCATGCACCAGCAGCCGGTGCTGGCCCGGGTCGATCGCCGGGACGCCGGCATGGCAGCGGGCGTGGTGCAGGCCGTTCGGCGTGATGATGCCGACGAGATCCTGCAGCGGTGTCATCGTCGAGAGGGTGGTCGGCAGCGGCTGCGGGTCGCGGATGCGCCGGATCACCGATTTTTCGTAGGGCGACGGGCTGCCGTAATCCGCCACCGGCGCGCCCTGTTCGGTCATCCAGGGGGGCGGCGCGGAATCCGGCTGTTCGGCGGCCGCCCGGCCTGCAACCGCCGCGCCTGCCAGCGCCAGACCGGCCCGACCCAAAACTTGCCGCCGCGGCAGCTTCGCCGGCTGGTCTGGCACGATGCTTCTCCCGGTCACGACGCGACGACGGCCCCAGCCTCGTCCGGGGCCGCGCTCCGCCGCGCCGGTATCGTATGCGTGGAACGCCCTGCGGGGAAATAGCGGCGGCGGCGGAGCAGGTGCCAGCCGCGGTCAAGAACGCTCGACGGCCGTCGCGCCGTCCACCCTCGCTCCGTTCTCCACGAGCCGCATCAAAACCTCCAGCCGATCCGCCTCCTCAGCCGGCTTGTCGGTGCGGATGCGGGAGATGCGGGGGAAGCGCAGCGCCACGCCGGATTTATGGCGGGTGGAAAGCTGTGCGGCGTCGAATGCCACTTCCAGCACCATCGCCTTCTCCACCTCGCGCACCGGGCCGAAGCGGGCCGTCGTGTGGTTGCGGATCCAGCGGTCGAGGAACGCCAGTTCCTCATCGGTGAAGCCGAAATACGCCTTTCCCACCGGCACCAGTTCCTCGATGCCGCCCTCGCCGACGCGCCAGAGCCCGAACGTGTAGTCGGAATAGAAGCTGCTGCGCTTGCCGTGGCCGCGCTGTGCGTACATCAGCACCGCATCGATGTTCAGCGGGTCGCGCTTCCACTTCCACCACAGGCCCTTCGGCCGCCCCGGCACATACGGCGAGTCCGCGCGCTTGAGCATCAGCCCTTCGATCGCCGCCGCCCGGGCGCCGTGGCGCAGCACGCCGAGGTCGGCGAGCGTCTCGAAGGCGATCATCTCGGACAGATCCATGCGTGCCGGCCGGTGTTTGGCGAACCACGCCTCCAGCCGGGCACGGCGCGCGTCGAACGCCAGCGCGCGCACGTCTTCGGTGCCGTCGAACAGGATGTCGTAGAGCCGCACCATGGTCGGAAAGTCGCGCAGCATCTTGGCACCGACGGTCTTGCGGTTCAGCCGCTGCTGCAACTCGGAGAATGGCGCCACCACGCCATCGCGGATCACCAGAAGTTCGCCGTCCAGCACGGCCGGCACATGCATCGCCTCGACGATCTCCGGAAAACCGCCGGAAATGTCCTCGGCGCCGCGCGAATAGAGCCGCGTGCCGGCGCGGGTCGCCACCAGTTGCACGCGGATGCCGTCCCATTTCCATTCGGCGCGCAGGGCGGCGGGGTCGAGCCCGGTGAAATCCGACGGCTCCAGCGGGTGCGCCAGCATCGGCGGGCGAAACACCGGCGCCTCGGCCGGGTCCGGCCGTTCCGCCCGCCCTTCGATCCAGGCGAACAGATCCGTGTAGGGCGGCGCGAGGCCGTGCCACACCTCCTCGATGTCGTCCGGCTGGATGCGGCCGTCCGAGAGGTCCGCCAACGCGACCTTGGCCAGCCGGGCCGAGACGCCGACGCGCAATCCACCGGTGATGAGTTTCAGCAGCGCCAGCCGCACAGACGCATCGGAGGCGTCGAGCCAGCCGGCGACGATGCGCGGCAGGTCCGCCTTGCCGGCACTGCCGAGCGTGGCAACCACCTCCGACAGCAGCGGCGGCGGCGCGTTGACGGGCTGCTCGGGCCACATCAGCGCGACCGTCTCGGCAAGGTCGCCGACGAAATCGTACGACCACGCAAACAGGTCCGGGTCGGTGCGGGCGGCGGCAAGTTCCCGGATCAGTCCCGCCTTGGCGGCGGTGAAGGACAGTTCGCCAGTGACGGCGGCGAGCCCGATGCCGCGGTCCGGGTCCGGCTGGGTGGCGAAGTAGCGCCGCAGCAGCGCGATTTTCGCCAAGCGGCCGGGCGTGAAGACGAGGCGTTCAAGCAGGTTGGCAAAGGCGATCACGCCTCCTCCTCCCCGTAGCCCAACAGTCGCAGCGCCCGGCCGTTTATGCCACGCTTTCCGGCGGCGTGGATCAGCGCTTCCTCGCGCCCGTGCGTGACCCAGACTTCCGGCGCGCCAACCTCGTCGAGCGTGGCGTTCAGTTCGTCCCAGTCGGCATGGTCGGAGATCACCAGCGGCAGTTCGACGCCGCCCTGCTTGGCGCGCTGGCGCACCCGCATCCAGCCGGAGGCGGCGCAGACCACAGGTTCCGCCAGCCGCCGCGCCCAGCGGTCCGCCACCGCCGAGGGCGGCGCCAGCACGATGGCTCCGACCAGGGCCTCCTTCCCCGCCACGGTCGCCGCGCGCAAGTCGCCGAGTTTCACGCCCAGCGCCTCGTAGGTCTCGCACAGCGGCATGTGCGCGCCGTGCAGGTAGATCGGCCGGTCCCACCCAGCCGCCCGAAGCAGCGCGATCAGCCGCTGGCATTTGCCGAGCGAATAGCAGCCGACCACGTGCGTCCGCTCCGGAAACAATTCCACGCTCTCCAACAGCCGGGCGATCTCCGCCTCGGGTTTCGGGTGCCGGAACACCGGCAGCGCGAACGTGGCTTCGGTGACGAACACGTCGCATGGGATCGGCACGAAGCCGGGGGTCGTCGGGTCGGCCACCCGCTTGTAGTCGCCGCTGACCACGGCGCGGCTGCCGCGATACTCCATCGCCACCTGTGCCGAGCCGAGCACGTGCCCCGCCGGCTCAAGCCAGACGTCCACCTCGCCGAGCCGCAACCGCTCCCCCCAGGCCAGCGCCTGCTGGCTCAGGCCGGCCTGATCCTCGCCCATGCGGGTGCGCATCAGCGCCAGCGTTTCCGGGCTCGCCAGCACTGCCGTATGGCCGGGGCGCGCGTGGTCGGAGTGTGCATGGGTGACGATGGCGCGGTCCACGGCGCGCAGCGGATCGACAAAGAACCCGCCGGGCTCGCAGAACAGGCCGGCGGGCGCGACCTTCAGCCAAGTTTCGGGGTGCGGCATGGGCCAATATATTGGCCGCCCCCATGCATCTGGCGATAGGCCGCCGATGCGGCGTCAGCCGACGCGGTCCAGCCGCTCGGCCGCCGCTGCGCGCGCAAGTCGCTGATCGAACGTCGCCAAGGGCAGGCGCGTCCGGCGAGCCAGTTCGAGGTAGGTCGCGTCGTACAGGCTCAGACCGTGGGTCCGGGCCAAGCCAACCGCGTCGGTCCAGACCCATGCCGCCATGTCAGCATCAATCGACACCGGCAGCGCCGCGAGATGCCGCAGCAGAATGGGCACCTGCTGCGGGGTCAGCCGCCCACGGCGTTCGTTCACGATCAGCGCGTTGCCGACCTCGATGTGCCAGAGCGGCGGAACGATGGCGCCAGCCAGCACCACCCGCTCCATCACGGCTGCCGCGCGGTCCCGATCCACCTCCGCCGGCAACATCCACGCCATGGCGACGGAAGCGTCGAGCACCAGGGCGGCCACGCTCAGAAACGTCGGCCGGCGTCGCGCGTGGCCAGCAATTCGTCGAGCGTGAGCGGCGCAACACCGGTTGCCGTCAACTGGTCACGGACCGCGAACAACGCCGCCGCCGCAGCGCGCGCCGCAGCGATATCATGACCCGGGCCATTCGGCACGAGTCTGGCGATCGGCCGGCCATGGCGCGTGATGACGATCTCCTCGCCGCGCTCCACTCGGTCCAGAAGCTGGGCAAGATGCACCTTGGCGTCGTGCGCGGCGACCGAGGCTTTTGCCGTGGGGTGACCGTCAGGCATACGCCGTTCTAGCACCGGTCCACCAACCGGTCCATCGCCACGCATGTCTCCGGGGCTGCGGCTACACCTTCCGCCAGCCCGGCTTTCCGGCCTCCAGCCACGTGACGCTCACCGGCGCCATGCCGCAGATCGCGATGACCGCCGGCTCCTTGCCGCCCGCCACCACGCCGTCGTAGTGCGGCGTGTGGGCGACGCGGCGGATGAAGGTGCCGGCCGGCACCGGCACGCAGCGCCCCGGGTCAAAATCGGCGCCGCTGTTCACCCACCACGTGCCGGAGACGACGACGCACAGCCGGTCGGTGACGTAGGTATGCGGCCCGCTCATGTAGCCGGGATACCATTTGAGCAGCGCGTAATAGAGACCCGGCTGATCCAGGCCGCCGAACAGCACGGCCTGGGCGTTGCTGTTCGCCGGCCAGTCGGGCTGGGTGGCCCAGGGGATCTGCTCGGGCAGCGTGATCATCGTCTGCGCCGGATTGAGCGGGCTGGCTTCGGCCGCGCCGATCAACGCCGGTAGGGCCGCCAGCATCGGCGCCAGCAGCAGGTCGCGACGTGGCATGGACAAATCCGACATTGCACCGCCTCCCCCGACTTTTCTGAGCGGGCGCACGCTAGCGCCGGCGTCGCCACGGGTTCAACCCCGGCTTGTCCGCGCGCCTTGTCCGCGCGCCGCCGTGCGCTATCTTGCACACAGATGGGAACATTGCAGGAACCTTTTGCCGGCTGGTTCGCCGCCCAGGGCTGGGCGCCGCGTCCACATCAGTTGGCGGTGCTGGAGGCCGCACGCGCCGGCGAAAGCGTGCTGCTGATCGCACCCACCGGCGGCGGCAAGACGCTTGCGGGGTTTCTGCCCTCGCTCGTCGATCTGGCCGGCCACCCGCGCGCCGGCCTGCACACGCTGTATGTCAGCCCGCTGAAGGCGCTGGCCGCCGACATCGCCCGCAACCTGACGCGCCCGGTCTCCGACATGGGCCTCGGCATCAGCATCGCCACCCGCTCCGGCGACACCGGGCAGGACGAGCGCCGTCGCCAGCGGGAACAGCCGCCGAATCTGCTGCTGACCACGCCGGAGAGCCTTGCCCTGCTGATCTCGCTGCCGGACGCGGAGAAGATGTTCGGCAGCCTGTCGGCGATCATCATCGACGAGGTGCACGCGCTCGCCGGCACCAAGCGCGGCGACCAGCTTGCGCTGTGTCTCGCCCGGCTTGGCGCGCTTGCCCCCTCGGCACGGCGCATCGGGCTGTCCGCCACCGTCGCGCATCGGGCACCGCTGGAGGCGTATGTCTCGCCGCAGGGACAACCCGGAACCGTCCGCGTGCTGGAAGTCACCGGCGGGGCGCCGCCCGCGATCGAGATGATCCTGCCGGAAGGGCGCCTGCCCTGGTCGGGGCACATGGGCCTGTCCGCCGCACCGGAGATCCTCGCAAGAATCCGGGCCGCCGGCATGACCATCGTGTTCGTCAACACCCGCGCCCAGGCGGAACTGCTGTTTCAGGAACTGTGGAAGCTCAACGACGAGACGCTGCCGATCGCGATCCATCATGGCAGCCTGGAACTCGACCAGCGCAAGCGCGTGGAAACCGCGATGGCGGAGGGGCGGCTGCGCGCGGTCGTGGCGACGTCCTCGCTCGATCTTGGCATCGACTGGGGCGGCGTCGATCAGGTGCTGCAGGTCGGCGCGCCGAAGGGCGTCAGCCGGCTGCTGCAGCGGGTCGGGCGCTCGAACCACCGCATGGACGAGCCCTCGAAGGCCATTCTGGTGCCGGCCAACCGGTTCGAGGTGCTGGAGTGCGAGGCGGCAATTTTGGGCGTTGCCGCGCGCGAACTGGACGGCGACCCGCCGCGGCCCGGCGGGCTGGATGTATTGGCGCAGCATCTTCTGGGCTGCGCGTGCAGCGCGCCGTTTCTGCCGGACGACCTGTTTGTCGAAGTGCGACGGGCGGCGCCTTACGCCGAGTTGCGGAGGGAAGATTTCGACGACGCGCTGCGCTTCATCGAAGATGGCGGCTACGCACTTTCCGCTTACGAGCGTTACCGAAAACTGTTTCGGGATTCGGAGGGCCGCGTGCACGTGAAGTCGGACCGCATCGCGCGCCAGCATCGCATGAACATCGGCACCATCGTGCAGGAGCCGCTGTTGAAAGTGCGGCTGGCCGGGCGCGGCGGCGGCATGCTCGGCGAGGTGGAAGAGTATTTCGCCAACATGCTCTCGCCCGGCGACACGTTCATGTTCGCCGGGCGCCTGCTGCGGTTTCTGCGCATCCGCGAGACCACCGTGGAAGCCATGGAAGGCGGCGACGGCGATCCGGCGGTGCCAGCCTATGCCGGCGGCCGGATGCCGCTGACCACCAATCTGGCCAATCGCGTCCGCACCATGCTGCAAGACCCCTCCACCTGGGGCGCGTTCCCGGAGCCGGTGCAGGAATGGCTCGGGATGCAGAAGAAAGTGTCCCGGCTGCCCGGCCGGCACGACCTCCTGGTCGAGACGTTTCCGCGCGGCGACCGATTTTTCCTCGTCGCCTACTGTTTTGAAGGCCGCAACGCGCACCAGACACTTGGCCTGCTGCTGACCCGCCGCATGCAGCGGTTCGGCATGCAACCCTTGGGATTCGTCGCCACCGACTACGTGCTGGCGACCTGGAGCGCCAACGAACCGACCGACGTGGCAAAACTGTTCGAGCAGGACATGCTGGGCGACGATCTGGAAGCCTGGATGGCGGAAAGCTCCATGCTCCGCCGGACCTTTCGCAACGTCGCCGTGATCGCCGGGCTGATCGAGCGGCAGCATCCCGGCGCCGTGAAGACGAAGCGGCAGGTGACGGTGAACAGCGATCTGATCTACGACGTGCTGCGCCGCCACCAGCCCGACCACATTTTGCTGCGCGCGACCCGGGCGGATGCGGCGGGCGGCCTGACCGATGTCGGCCGCATTGCGGGGATGCTGGAGCGCATCCACGGCCGCGTGCGCCACATGGTGCTGAGCCGCATTTCGCCGCTCGCCGTGCCGGTGCTGCTGGAGATCGGCCGCGAAAGCGTGCGCAACCAGGGCGGCGACGACCTGCTGCTGGAGGAAGCCGAATTGGTCGCCGAAGCGCTCGGCGAGGCTGAGCCGCCGCTGTTCCGCCCGCGCGCGGAGGCGCCGCGGCTGCGCACCCGTTCCATCGGCCCACCCGGACAGGGTAGGCTGTTCGGATGAGCGATCTCGCCAAGCCACTGGCCGACCCGACGCAGCACCCGGCGATGCGCCGCTTTGCCGCCGCGGTGCGGGCGCTGTACGGCAACCGGGTGGAGCGGATCGTCCTGTTCGGCTCGCGGGCGCGCGGCGATGCGCGGGAGGATTCGGACTGGGACGTGGCGGTGTTTCTGCACGGACCGCTGCACTGGTGGGTCGAGGTGGGCGAGTTGGCTGATATTGCGACAGAGGTGCTTTACGAAACCGGGGCGGTCATTTCCGCGAAGCCGTTTCGTGCTGGTGCATATGCAAACCGCACAGCCTTGATGCACGATGTCCGGCAAGACGGTATCGACCTGTGACACCGGAGGTCGAGGCCCACTTGGCATTCTCCCGCGCTAAGATCCTGGAGGCAGAGGACATTCTGGAGGGAACCAAGCAGTGGGCGGTTGTTGCTCACAGCGCCTACCTTGCCGCTCTGAGCGCCGCCCGCGCGATCGTCCGACACCGAACAGGTAAGACGCCTAAGACGCACTCGGGAACCCAAAGCGAGATAAGCCGTCTTGCACAATTCGATCGGAGAATTGACCGCTCGTTCTCCGCGTTCCTGGCCAGGGGCTACGAGATCAAATCCGACGTCGATTATGGCGATCAAGAGGCTGACGAGGTAACGCGCGAGGAGGCTGCCGATGCCCTCGCCACCACCACCCGCTTCGTCGCCCATGCCGAGTGGCTGCTTGCCCAGCCGGAGCCGCCGGCCGCCCCGTGAGACGCGCCGCATGACCCCCGCCCCCGTCCACCTCGCCGGCGAGCGGTTGATGCTCGATCCCGAGGGCGCGCTGTTCTGGCCGGCGCAACGGCTGCTCGCCGTCGCCGACCTGCATTTCGAGAAAGGCTCCGCCGCCGCCGCGCAGGGCTCGCTCCTGCCGCCCTGGGATACGCGGACGACGCTCGACCGGCTGGCCGCGCTGCTGCGGCGCTACAAGCCGGAGACGGTGGTGGCGCTTGGCGATTCCTTCCACGATGCCAAGGGGTCCGGCCGGTTGCACCCGCAGGACCTTGCCCGGTTGCACCTGATGGCGGCGGCGCATCGCTTCGTCTGGGTGCTCGGCAACCACGACCCGGCGCCGCCGGAGGGCATTGCCGGCACATCGGTGCCGGAACTGCGGCTCGGGCCGCTGCGGTTTTTGCACCAGACCCGGCCCGGGCCGGCGCTGGGGGAGATCAGCGGCCACCACCATCCCAAGGCGCAGGTACAGACGCGCGGCGCCGTGGTGTCCCGGCCGTGCTTCGTGTTCGACTCCCGGCGGCTGATGTTGCCGGCGCTCGGCGCCTATACCGGCGGGCTCGACGTGCGCGACCCGGCGATCGCGGTGCTGTTCCCGCGTGGCGGGCGGGTGTTCCTGCTCGGGCGCGAGCGGCTGTTCAGCTTTCCGTACCAGGCGTCGCGCCCCCGCCCCGCCGCGATGGCGCAATGACGGCCCCTGCGCTGCTGTGGCTGCGCCGGGAGTTGCGGCTGCGCGACAACGCGGCGCTGGCGGCTGCGCTGGAGTCCGGCCGACCGGTGCTGCCGGTGTTCGTGCTTGACGACACCACACCGGGCGCCTGGGCGCCGGGCGGGGCCTCACGCTGGTGGCTGCACCACAGTCTTGCGGCGCTCGCGGACGACCTCGCGGCGCGCGGCGCACCGCTGGTGCTGCGGCGTGGCCGCGTCGAGGACGAACTTCCCCGGCTGGTCGCCGAGACCGGTGCCGTGGAAATCCACGCCGGGCTACCGACCGAACCCTGGGCGCGCAAGGCCATCACGCGGCTGGAAAAGGCGGTGCCGCTGCACCTGCATCGCACCGCCACGTTGTTCACCGGCGAGGACATTCGCACCCAGGGCGGCGGGCCGTATAGCGTGTTCACCCCGTTCGCCCGCGCCTGCCGCGCCCGGCTGGGGCCGGCGCCGCCAAGCCCGGCACCCGCACGCATCCCCGCGCCCACGCCACCCCGCTCCGACCGGCTGGACGACTGGGGCTTGTCTCCGACCCGCCCCGACTGGGCCGGCGGTCTGCGGGACACGTGGACGCCAGGCGAAGCCTGTGCGCAGCGGCGGCTGGCGGATTTCGTGCCCGAGGGTCTGGCCAGCTACGACCGCACCCGCGACCTGCCGGGGCAATCGGGCACGTCCGGGCTCTCCCCGCATTTCGCCTTTGGCGAGATTTCCCCCGACGAGGCATGGATCGCCGCGTCCCGCTCCGGCGAGGGCAAGGGTGCGGAAGTCTGGCAGAACGAGTTGCTGTGGCGCGAGTTCTCGGCGCATCTGCTGTGGCACAACCCGGACCTGCCGGAAGCACCGCTTCGTCGTGAGTTCGACAAAATGCCGTGGCGCCAGGATGCCGCGGCACTCGCCGCATGGCGCCGCGGCATGACCGGAGTCCCCACCGTCGATGCCGGCATGCGGCAACTCTGGCACACCGGCTGGATGCATAACCGCGTGCGGATGATCGTCGCGAGCTTCCTCGCCAAGCATCTGCTGCTGCCCTGGCAGCACGGCGAGGCGTGGTTCTGGGACACGCTGGTGGACGCCGACCTCGCCAGCAACAGCGCGCAATGGCAGTGGGTGGCCGGATGCGGTGCCGACGCGGCGCCGTATTTCCGGATCTTCAACCCGGTGCTGCAAGGCTTGAAATTCGATCCGGAGGGCGATTACGTGCGCCGTTGGGTGCCCGAACTGGCCAGGCTGCCGCCCAAGGAACTGCAGGCGCCGTGGGCGGCGCCGGAGATGCTGCTTCGCGCCGCCGGCGTGGTGCTCGGGCGAACCTATCCGCACCCGATCGTCGATCTGGCGGCCGGCAGGCAACGGGCGCTGGCCGCGCTGGAAACGGTGACGGCCGCGAAGGGATGAACGACGCCGCGCCACCCAGCATCCCGGAGGGAGCCGCGCTGCGCGTGGTCGGCGACGTGCATGGCGACGCGCGCGGCTTCGCCGCCGCCGCCGACACCGACCGCTTCGTGGTGCAACTCGGCGACCTGACCGATGGCGGACCGGACAGCGCCGGCGCACTGCGCATCATGTTCCGGCTGCTCGACGCCGGGCGCGGCCTGTTCGTGCTCGGCAACCACGACTTCAAGCTCGCGCGCGCCCTGGCCGGGCAGGAGGTGCGGGTGGATGCGGCCCTGGCCGGGACGCTGGCGCAACTTGACGAGGATCTGCGCCGCCGCGTCGTCGCCGAGGTGGCGCGGGCGCCGGCCTGGGTCCGCTTCGGCGAGGCGCTGTTCGTGCATGGCGGCTTCCATAGCGCCATGCAGGAAGCGCCGCCGCCGCGGGTGCCGCTGCGCCGCGCCGAGGGCCCCGTGGCCCGCGCACTGTTCGGCGAACCGACCGGGCGCATGCAGCCGGACGGCTTCCCGGAACGCAGCCTGCGCTGGGTGGATCGCATTCCGCGTGGCCTCACCGTCTATTGCGGCCACGACCGGCGATCCAGCGACGGGCGGCCCTACCTGCACCGTGGCGCGGCCGGCGGGGTCGCCGTATTCCTGGACACCGGCGCGGGCAAGGGCGGGCATCTGTCCTGGATCGACCTGCCGCCTGCCCGGGAGGGGTGAGACGATGCGCCGGTTGCTGACCGCCGTGGTGGCGGCCGCCTTGCTTGTGTTCGCAGCCGCGGCGGCCCGCGCCGCCACGCCGTGCGAGCCCTGCACGCTGCCCACCGGCACCTATCACGTCGCCGTGCCGCCCGACTGGGATGGGCGGAGCAAGTTGCGGCTGCTGCTGTTCCTGCACGGCTGGCGGCAGCACGGCACCCAGATCACCGGCGACGCGAATATCGCGGGCGTCGCCAACCGGCTCGGCTTCCTGCTGGTGGCACCGGACGGGGTCGAGGGCCCGCACGGCAGCGGCTGGGGCTTCGTCGGCTCGCCCGAGAAGGACCGCGACGATCTCGCGTTCCTGCTGGCGGTGGTGGCGGACGCCGAGCGGCGCTGGCCAATCGACCTCGACGCCGTCGTCGCCGGCGGGTTTTCCATGGGCGGGTCGATGGTGTGGGACCTCGCCTGCTACCGGCCGAAGTATTTTACCGCGTTCATCCCGTTCTCCGGCGGTTTCTGGGACCCGCTGCCGGCCCGCTGCGACGCCGGAGCGGTGGCGCTGCGGCACACGCATGGGCTGCACGACCACATGGTGCCGCTGATCGGCCGCCCGATCATGGACGGCAGGTTCCGGCAGGGCGACATTTTGGAGGGCCTGATGCGCTGGCGCAGCGAAGACCGGTGCGAGGCGGAGCCGGATCAGGTGACCGACGAAAGCAACCTGACCTGCAGCCGCTGGACCCAGTGCGACGCGCCTGGCGAAGTGGAACTGTGCCTGCACGACGGCGACCACAGCATGATCGCGCCATGGCTGGAGGCCAGCCTCCGGTGGACGATGACCGCCCGGTCACTCCCGGCGCTGGCGCCGTAGAACAGCGGCAACGTCCGCGCTAGCCGAACACGTGCGTGGCCAGGAACACGTTGCGGAACTTGCCGGCCGGGTCGTAGCGGTCGGCGAGCGCGCGAAAATCCGGCAGGCGCGGATACAACGGGGCGAGCCGGTCGGCGCCGGCATGGATCAGCTTGCCCCAATGCGGCCGGCCGCCGAGCGGCAGCAGCAGATCCTCGATCCGGCGCGTGATGTTCGCGACCTCTGCCGGCTGCATCTGCCATGTGAAATGCAGGGCGACCGTGTCGTGCCCGTAGGACGGGCTGAGCCACAAATCGTCCGCCGCAATCGTCCGGATCTCGGTCGCCAGCAGATACGGGTCGATGCTGTCGCCGATGGCACGCAACGCCGTCAGCGCGGCGACCACCTGCGGGCGCGGCACCATGTATTCGCTCTGAATCTGGTCGGTGGGGCCCGGCGGTCCGTCCGGCCTGAAATGGGCCAGGCGCTCCGACCACGGGCCCGGGACGCCGCCGAATGGGGTCAGCCACGCCGAGGCGTCGTCCAGTCCGCCCGAAAGCATCGGCGTCTGAACCGGGGTCGCGCCGAAATCCGGTATGACGATGTCACGCGGCCCACCGTCCTCCAGCCGCGTCTTGAGCCACATACGGTCCACCGCCGCGCTGGTCCACTTCGTCAGCAGGCTGACGCTGTAGGCGGCGGAGGAGATCGCGTCGAAATCCGACAGCAGCGTGCTCCACGGCAGGTCGACGAAGGCATCCTGCCGCAGTTCGAAACTCGGCTCGATGTCCAGCGTCACGCGGGTGACGATGCCGAAGGCGCCGAGGCCGACCGGCATGCCGTCAAACCCCTCGTCGCCCCGCCGCACCGTCACGAGATCGCCGCTGGCGGCCACCAGTTCCAGCCCGGCGACCGCGGCCGACAGCGTGCGGTTGCGGTCGCCGGAGCCGTGCGTGCCGGTGGCCGTGGCACCGACCACGGAAATGTGGGGCAGCGAGCCCATGTTGTGCAGCGCGTAGCCTTGCGCCTGCAGATAGGCGGCCAACGTCCCATACGTCGTGTTGGCAGCCACCGTCACGGTCATCCGGTCCCGGTCGATGACGAAACCCGGCTCCATGCCGCCGAGATCGATCAGATCGCCGACGGAATCGGCGATGCCGTTGAACGAGTGGCGGGTGCCGATGGCGCGGACGTGGCGCGCGGCGGCGACCAGCCGCCGCACCTCATCGAGCGTCTCCGGACGGTGGATGCGCGCGGCGGTGAAGGTATGGTTGCCCGCCCAGTTATGCTCGCTCAACAGCGTGTCCCCTCGTGCTTCGGCCGGATCGCCGCAGCCACCTGGGATGATATGTCGATCCAGACAGTATGGCTGCCCCCGGTCCCTGCAGGGCCGCCCGGCGCAGGCGCCGGGCCATGCGGTTTGCTCATGGCGCACCTCACGGATTCGTGGTTCATGCGCCGGGAACGGCGAACAATCTTTTGCAGCAACGGGAGGTTAGGATCGACCGATGTTCCAGCGAATCCATACCCTTGCATGGGTCTGCGGCGTGGTGCTGCTTGGCATCGCCCTGGCCCTATCGCTGCAGCGGGCGTCCGCATCACGCGCGCCCGAACCCGACGATACGGCCCGCGCGAACAACGTGTTCGGCCCCTGGACCACGCAGGACGGCAACGGCGTGATCGCCATTGAGCAATGCGGCGAGGCGCTGTGCGGCCGGATCGTCGGCATCGTCCGCGGCCCCGGCGAGCCGATCCCGAAGGACGTGCACGGCGTCTCGCAATGCGGGCTGACGATCATCAGCAAGGAAAAGCCCACCGGCGACGGGTCCTGGCTCGGCGAGGTCGTCGATCCGCGCAGCGGCAAGACCTACGGAGCCGAACTCTGGCTGGACAACCGGGGCAACCTGCGGTTGCGCGGCTTTGTCGGCCTGCCGTTGCTGGGCCAGACGCAGACCTGGCGCCGCTTCACAGGGCGTGTGACCGAGACCTGCGAAGTGGCGTGAGCGTCGCCGGTCAGAGGTAGCCGGTGCCCGCCTCCTCGGCAAAGCGCGCCGGGCTGCCTTCCCAGACGATGCGGGTGTGTTCCAGCACGTAGACCCGGTCGGCGTGCGGCAGCGCGAAGGTGACGTTCTGCTCGCCGAGCAGCACCGTGATGTCGGTGGTCAGCCGCAGTCCTTCCAGCGCCTTGGAAAGCTGCTCCAGGATCACCGGCGCGAGGCCGAGCGTCGGCTCGTCGAGGATCAGCAGTTTCGGCTGCATCATCAGCGCGCGCGCGATCGCCAGCATCTGCTGCTCGCCGCCCGAGAGCGTGCGCGCCGTCTGGCGCTGGCGGGTGGCAAGGATGGGAAACAACTCGAACAGCCACGCAAGCTGGCGCGCGCACGCGGCACGCGTGAGGTGCTGGCCGCCAAGATCCAGATTTTCGCGCACCGTCATATCGCCGAATAATTCGCGGCTTTCGGGGCACTGCACCAGCCCGCCGCGGGCGATCCGTGCCGGCGTGCGGCCGCGCAGGTCCGCGCCGGCGAAGCGGATCGCGCCGGTGCTGGCAACAAGACCGCAGATGGCGTTGAACAGCGTCGTCTTGCCGGCGCCATTGAGACCGACGACGGAGACGAACTCGCCGGCGCCGACATGCAACGTCACGTCATCCAGCGCCTGCGCCTTGCCGTAGCTGACGCTGAGTTTCTCGACGCTCAGCAGCACGCCGCGCGTCGCCGCGTCGCGCGCCGGCCGGGCCGCGGTTTCCATCCGGCCGCCGAGATAGACGGCGCGCACCGTCTCGTTGCGCATCACCTCCTCGGCGCTGCCCTCGGCGACACGCTCGCCGAGATACATGGCGAACACCCGGTCCACCAGCGCGGCCACGCCCTTGACGTTGTGGTCGACCAGCAGCACCGCATGGCCTTCGGCACGAAAGCTTGCGATCAGCGCAGAGAAGTCGGCAACCTCGGAGCCGGTCAGGCCGGCGAACGGCTCGTCGACCAGCACCACTTTCGGGTTGCGGGCGATCGCCTTCGCCAGTTCCAGGCGGCGCAGATCGGCGAACGGCAGCGTGCGCGGCAGGCGGTGCATCACCCGGTCCAGCCCGACGCGCGCGGCGATGGCACGGGCGCGCTCGGCGACATGCCGGCCGGCGACCAGCTTCAGCAGGCTGTCGGGCAGCAGCGCGATCTCGATATGCTCCAGCACGGTTTGCCGCGGCAGCGGATGCGAGTGCTGGAACACGATGCCGACGCCCGCACGTGCGATGCGGTGCGTCGGCCAGCCCGCCACTTCCGTCCCGGCGATGCGCACGCTGCCCGCGTTCGGGCGGACGATGCTCATGATGCACTTCATCACCGTCGACTTGCCGGAACCGTTCGGGCCGATAAGCCCCAGAATCTCGCCCGGCGCGATGGCAAAGCCGATGTCCTTGACGGCCACCAATCCGCCGAAGCGCTTGGTGAGACCGGAGACTTCCAGCAGCGGTGCGACCATCAGCCGCCCCGCGGGCGCAGCGCGCCGAGGAAGCCGCCGGGAAAGAACAGGATCACCAGCAGTGCAATGGCGGAGACGGCGAAGGTGGAAAGCTCGCCGAGCGGGCGCAGGACTTCGCCGGCGACGATCAGGAAAATGGAACCGATCGCGGCGCCGATGATGGTGCGTCGGCCGCCGAGCACGGCTGCGATGATGAACTGCACGCCGACGGCGATGTCCACCACCGTGCCGACAGACGCGGTGCCGAGGTAGAAGACCAGCATCGCGCCGGCGAGGCCGGAGAACAGCGCGCTGATGCAGAACGCCGCCATCTTGTGTTTCGCGACGTTGAAGCCGAGGGCTGCCGCCTCCGTCGCGTCCTGGCCGGAGGCCTGGAGGATCAGGCCGGCCGTCGAACGCGACAGCCCGAACAGCAGCGCCCCGCTGATGGTCATGAACCCGAGCGCGTACCAGTAGTTGGTATGGTCGTCGATCGAGAGCACGTCGGGAATGTCCATGCCGATCTCGCCGCCGGTGAAGCCCGCGAACAGCACGATCATGTTTTGCAGCAGCAGGACGGCCACCAAGGTGACGAGCCCGAAATACGGTCCGCGCAACCGCAATGCCGGTACCGCGAGCACCACGCCGCCGGCCACCGCCATCGCCGCCCCGGCGATCAGGCACAGCCAGATCGGCGTGCCCTGGTAGTGGTTGAGCAAGGCCGCCGTGTACGCGCCGAGGCCGACCAGAAAACTCGGGCCGAAATTCACCTCGCCAGCGAAGCCGAACAGCAGGTCCCACGCCATCGCCGCGACTGCGTAGTAGTAGGCAACCGTGAGCAGCCCAAGCACGTAGCCGGATACCCAGATCGGCAGCAGATACAGCGCCAGCAGGGCGGCCATTGCGAGCCAGGCGTTGCGCGACCTCAGCACGTGCTCACCTCCGCCCGAGCAGGCCCTGCGGGCGCAGATACACGACCAGCACGAGCAGCAGCAGCACCGGCACCGTGCGCACGGACGGCGCCACGAGATAGGCGGTGAGGGTTTCCAGGTAGCCGACGACGTAGGCCGCCAGCAGCGATCCCCAGATGCTGCCGAGGCCGCCCAGCACGACGATGGAGAAGGCACTCGCGGTCAGCGTGCCGATGTTGTCGGAGCTGACGCCGAGGAATGCGCCCAGCAACACCCCGGCAACGCCCGCGAGCACGCCGTAGATTGCCCAGACAGTGAGGTGGATGTTCGCCATCTCGAAGCCGAGCAAGGTCAGGCCGCGCGGATTCATCGATGCCGCCAGCAGCGCCTTGCCGCCGCGGGTGCGGTTGACCAGCAGCCACAGCAGCGCGATCGCAGCCCAGGAAATGACGAACGTCACGATCTCGTTGATCGGGGTGCGCACGCCGACGATGTCGACCACGCCGGGCGCCAGCGGCAGCACGGTCTTCGGCGTGTTGGTGAAGAAGTAGGCCACCGCCTCCTGGATCATGATGCCCCAGAGCAGCGTGCCGGTGAGCACGAAGATCTCCTTCTCCTCGCGCGGAATGGCGCGCGAGGACTGGATCGGCCGCACCACCAGCAGATAGGTCGCGAACGAGAGCAGCAAGCCGGCCAACACGCCGGCCGCCGCACCACCGAAGCGGCCGAAGCCGAGGCTCGCGGCGGTCGCCCAAGCGGTGACGGCGGCCACCACCATGATGGCGCCGTGCGACAGGTTGAGCACGCCGGAGACGCCGAAGATCAGCGTGAAGCCGACCGCCCCGACGCCGTAGAGCGCGCTGATCGCGAACCCGTCGATGAGGATCTGCAGCGCGAGCATGCGGCGCAGCGCCGCGCGTCAGCGGGCGGGTTCGCCTGCCGTCACTGCGCCAGCCTGATGAACGACGGGAACGTCATCGCGCCGACCGCGACGTCCTTCGGCCAGACGGTGACCTGCTTGCCGTCTTTCCACTCCACCATCAGGCCGCTGATGAAGCCCGCGCCGATCTTCATGCCGTGGGTGAACGGGCTGTCCCTGCCGAGATACTGGATGCGCCCGATGGTGCCGACCCAGTCGGTCTGCTCCATCGCCGCCACCACCTTGTCCGGATCGGTGCCGTCGGCCTTCTTGAACGCCTCGGCAAGGATGTAGACGTCATCATAGGCGGTGTAGCCGGCATAGGACGGGGTCACGCCGTATTTCTTCTGGTAGGCTTCGGCGAACGGGATGGTCTTCGGCGTCACCGCCACGTCGGGGGCGGAGAACATGTTGAACACGACGCCGTTGGCGGCGCCGTTGGTGTCCTTCCAGAACGTGCTCGTCGTCGCCTGGCTGGAGACGCCGAACATCGGGATCGGCACGTGCTGCTCGGCCCACTGCACGGTGGGCTGCACCCCGATATGGCTGATGCCGGTGACGATCACGTCCGGCTTCTCGTCCTCGATCTTGTTGAAGACGGGCGTGAAGTCGGTGGTGTCGGGCGACAGCCGGATGTGGTCGATGACCGTGACGCCGATCTTCGGCAGGCATTTCAGGTACTCGTCGTCGAGCGGAATGGTCCAGGCCGCGTCCTCGCTCATCACCACCACCGTCTTCACCTTCAGGGGCAGCAGCAGGTCGCGCGCGGCGTCGCACACCGCATCCGAGATCTGCGTGGAGGCGAGGTAGCCGTGGAAGACGTATTTCAGATGGTCGTAATCGTCGTGGACGCGGTGCGTGATCAGGTCGCTCGCCGCCCCCGGCGTGATCATCGGCGTCTTCAACCGCCCGGCCCACGGTTCCAGCGCCAGCACGACCTCGCTGATGTAGCTGGCGATGACGGCCGAGACATGGTCCTGCTGCACGGCACGCTGGAACGCGCGCACGCTGTCGGCGGCGGAGCTTTTGTTGTCGTAGGCGACGATCTCGATAGAGCGGCCGTTCACGCCACCGGCCGCGTTGATCTCGGCGGCCGCGAGGTTGGCCGCGTTGGGGATGGCGGCGCCGGCGACGGAGGCGGCCTCCGCGATCACGCCGATGCGGATGGGGTCGGCCGCCTGTGCGGGCACGGCCGCGAGGGCAAAGACGATCGCCGCGCTGGCCAGCGGCAGCAGGGTGCGGCGGCAATAAGCGGCGGACATCTTGGGTTTCCTCCGGCCGTTCGTGTGGCGTCCGATTGGGGAGTGTCCGGCCGTGACCGGAACTCCCAGGCAGCATCCGAAGTGTGACGCCGGGCAACCCGGTGTCAACCAAGATTCCCGAGATCGGCACCGGGCTACACGTCGGGCCGCCCTGGGCTGAAGCGCCAGCGCACGCGGACGGGTTGACATGTCGCCGGCGAGGTCACG
>Ga0302314_10002324_pt1 | contig 35330 bp, 30 predicted proteins | sample III_Palsa_N2_3_FD_200533 | JGI IMG/M metagenome (GOLD analysis project Ga0302314, IMG submission 200533) | Peat permafrost microbial communities from Stordalen Mire near Abisko, Sweden - III_Palsa_N2_3 | ecosystem: Environmental > Terrestrial > Soil > Palsa > Peat permafrost | place: Sweden...
CGTGCCTTGTCGCCGCTGATATGCAGGCGGGTCTTGAGATCCTGGGCGTGCTGCCCGCCGCGCTCGGCCAGCGCGTTGCCGAGCCTGCCGCCCGCGAGGACGTCCGCGAACAGCCGCCGCTGCTGCGCGTCGGTGCCCCACATCGCGAGGACGTCGGTGAACAGGAAGTGGGCCTGCGGCACCTGCGCGAGGGCCGGGTCGACCACGGCGATGACACGGATCACTTCGGCCAGCACGCTGGCCGGCAGGTCCGGGCCGCCGTAGGAACGCGGCACGGTGATGGCCAGCAGGCCGCTGGCGTCGAACGCGGCGATCTCCGCCGCCGGCACCGCACCGGCCCGGTCCCGTTCGATCACGCCGCCGGCGACTGATTCGGCGTAGCTCCGCGCCGCGATGACCGCCTCCTGGCCAGAGGTGACTACCGCGGCCGCTGTGGTGGCGGTGGTCATCGGGCTGCCGTCAGGACACGGTCGGCTTCGGTCAGGCCGGCCAGCGGGTCGGGCACCGCTGCCCGGTCGAGGCCCGCCCGCACTTCCAGCTCACGGACGATCGGCATCACCTCGCGACCAAATCGCTCGACTTCCTCGTGGTAGTGCAGGAAGCCAGTGAGGATCAGGTCCACGCCGAGCTTGCGGTACTCGACGATCCGTTCCGCGACCTGCTCGGCGGTGCCGATGAGCTTGGTGCGGAAGCCATCGTTGTACTGGACCAGGTCGTCGAAGGTCGAGTCGGCCCACATGCCCTTCTTGTCGCCGGCCGACTGGCCCGCCTGCTTGACGGCGGCGCCGAAGCCCTCGACCGCCTCGACGTGCGCTTTCGCGATGATCTCGCGCAGTGTCTCCTGAGCTTCCCGCTCGGTATCGCGGACGATGACGAAGCCGTTCAGGCCGAACCGGGGGCCGTCGGTGCGCCCGACCTCGGCGGCATTCTGCCGTAGCTCGGTGAGCTGCTCGCTGACTCCGTCGAAGTCCTTGCCGTTGGAAAAGTACCAGTCGGAGAGCTGGCCGCCGTTGCGGCGGGCTGCGGTGGAGTTGCCGCCCTGAAAGATCTCCGGGTGCGGGCGGCCGGGCCAGGACAGCGGCTTGGGCTTGAGGCTGAAGTCACGGATCCGGTAGAAGTCGCCGGCCAGGTTGGCGCTGTCCTGCGTCCAGATGCGCTTAAGCGCGGTGATGAACTCGGCGGTGCGGCGGTAGCGCTCGTCGTGCTCCAGCCATGGCTCGCCAAGCTGGCGGAACTCGTCCTTAAACCAGCCGGAGACGACGTTGACCGCCACCCGGCCGCCCGAGAGGTGGTCGGCGGTCGCGACCCACTTGGCCAGCACGCCGGGGTGCCACAGGCCGGGGTGGATCGCGGCGATCAGCTTGATCCGCTCGGTGGCGAGCAGCAGCGCGAGGCTGAAGCTGGTGGACTCGTGCTGGTACTCGGCACCGTAGCTGGCGGTGTAGCGGACCTGGCTCAGCGCGTAGTCGAAGCCTGCCCGCTCCGCGAGCCTCGCGAGCTTGCGGTTGTACTCGAAGGACCAGTCGGTGCGCTGCTCGATGGTGCTGGTGACGAGGCCGCCGCTGACGTTGGGCACCCAGTAGGCGAAGCGGATCGGCTCGGTGGCCGGGTTCGTGGTCACGGTACAACCTCCAGGAGTTGGTGATCGGGGTTCGGCGGGGACAGCAGTCCCTGTCGGCGCAGAACCGGCGTCACACCCTCGCCAAATCGGTAGGCCTCTTCGAGGTGCGGGTAGCCGGACAAAATGAACTCATCGATGCCGAGGTGGTAGTACTCCGCGATCCGCTCCGCCACCTCGTGGTGACTGCCGACCAGTGCGGTTCCGGCGCCGCCACGGACCAGGCCGATGCCCGCCCACAGGTTCGGGGAGACTTCGAGCGCGTCCGTCCGGCCACCGTGCAGGGCGACCATCCGCCGCTGCCCTTCCGACCCCGACGACCGCTGGATGGCCTGGGCCCGCTCGATAGCGGCAGGGTCGAGCCCGTCGAGCAGCCGCTTGGCCTGCGCCCATGCCTCGGCGGCGGTGTCGCGGGAGATGACGTGCAACCGGATGCCGAACCTCAGCTCGCGGCCGGCGGCCTGGGCGCTGTCCCGGACCTGGTCGAGTTTCTCGGCGACGGCACCGGGGGGCTCGCCCCACGTCAGGTACACGTCGGCGTAACTGGCGGCGACCTGGAGCGCCTGCGGCGACGAGCCCCCCAGGTAGATATCCGGCCAAACGGGGGCTGGCACGATCTGTGCGTCCCGGATGTCGTAGTAGTCGCCGGCGAAGTCGACGGGTCGCCCTTGCCACAGCTCACGCACGATGTGCAGGAACTCTGCGGCGCGGCGGTAGCGGGCCGTCTTGTCCAGGTGGTCGCCGAACCGCCGCTGCTCGACATCGTCACCGCCGGTCACGATGTTGAGCAGCAGCCGCCCGCGGGAGATCCGCTGGTAGGTAGCGGCCATTTGGGCCGCGAGCGTGGGGGACATGAACCCCGGGCGCAGCGCCACCAGGAACTTGAACGTCTCCGTGAGCTGGGTGAGCCCGGCGGTCATGATCCACGCGTCTTCGCACCACGAGCTAGTCGGGGTCAGCGCGCCGGTGAAGCCGAGCTGCTCGGCGGACCGCGCGATCTGCCCGATGTAGCTGATGTCCGGCGCCCGCTCGGTGCCGCCCGCGGTGACCCGGCTGCCGGCGGCACCGACCGCATTCCCCAGGCTCACGTCGGTGTGCGAGTCACCGTTGGTGGGGAGAAACCAGTGAAGAACGATCCCCATAGGGTGCTGACCTCCTACCGGTCGGGGGAGAACTCGGGGGTACGCAGCTTCAGCGCGGCCGCGGCGCCCAGCGCTGCGGCATGGCACCCGGCGGCAGCGGCTGCCGTCGCAGCGGTCATGTCTCGCCCTCCTCGCCCTAGCTCGGTCTGCTCGGTCTGCTCGGTCTGCCCGGTCTGCTCGGGAGCCTTCGTGACCAGCATGCGGACGGGCCGATGAGGCGTCCAATACGAATTCCCGAGGGGGTGATAACATAATCCTATTAATCTGCTCGGTAAACTATAGTTTGTTACCGGCCTACGTTGACCGGCCTGCGAGGAGGTTCACCGTGCGGATTGAGCAACTCGATTACCTCGCCGAGGTGGCAAAGCTCGGCTCGTTCCGCCGCGCGGCGGAAGAGCTACATATCTCGCAGCCAGCGCTGAGCGCGTCCGTGCGGAGCCTGGAGCGGGAACTCGGCGTCGACCTGCTGGAGCGGGGCCGCCATGGCGCCACGGTCAGCGGCTCAGGCCGCGAGCTTCTGCCCCACATCCGTACCGTGCTGGACTCGGTGGACCGGCTGCGCCAGGCCGCTGGCGAGCAGCACCGGAGCATTCGCATGATCCGGATCGGCACAGTCAACGCCGCGACGGTGCCGCTGCTGACCCCGGCGATCCGCCAGTTCCGTGAGATCCACCACGCGACCCAGGTCGAGATCATCGGCGCGCAACCGGAGGAGATCCACCGCGCGATCCTGTCGGGAAGCTTCGACCTGGGGCTTGTCAACTACCTGGAGGGCGACGACATGCCGCCCGCACTGGAAACCATGACGCTGCTGCGCGGCCGCCCTGTCGTCTGCATGCGCCCGGACAGCGCCCTGGCTTCGCTGACGGCGGTGCGCGTCAATGACCTGCACGCCGAGCCGCTGATCGTGATGCGCTCCGGCTATCTCATGCACCGCTTCGTTCACCGGCTGATGCAGGGCCAGGTACCGGGGTTCTCCTACTCCACCGACGGGGCGGAGATGGGCAAGCTGATGGTCGCCGAAGGACTCGGGATCACCGTGCTCCCGGATTTCAGCGTCATCGGCGACCAGCTGGAGCAGCGGGGCATCATCACCTGGCGGCCGATCGCCGACGACGACACGCAGGTCGAGCTGGTCATCCACCGGCTCCGGTCGCTCCGCGCGACACGCGCCGTCAGAGATCTGCACCAGATCTTCGTCGAGCGCGCCCGCGTCTACCCCGGCCAGCGAAAGCCGACGGCTGCCGCTGCGGGTTAACCATTGCAGGCACAGTGAGTGCTGGCGGCATGGTGGCTGGCCGGTGCAGCAGCGAGCCGGGCGGCGGCTTCTGACCCCGCCGGGATGCGACGGGCACGCGCCTCCTTCATCTCGAACTAGGTGATAAGCCGAGACGTCAGGCTGGCGCGGCACCACGACCCGGTCGGGATGCGGCCCGCTGCCGGGGCGCGGCGAGGGAGGCCACTGATGACGACACCGAGATACAGGCACTGCTCAAGTAGCTCGAGGCCATCGTCAGGGAAACCTCGACCGGCACCTAGCCTCGGCCGAGGACTGGATGCCGCACGAGTATGCACCGGGAAGTCGAGCGCACGTTTCCGGCCGCCAGGGAGCTGGGGCGTGTGGGTGCACAGGTGGACGCCGGAGGGGAGCCTACACTCCTGCGGCATACGCGACTATCTCCTGGTCACCCGCATTGTCGACCCCAACGCCTGGAGCACGCCCAGATGGCGACGATGCCAGCGGGATGTTGACTTCGGAACAAGCCGCTGCTCAATGGCGGGCCGAGGCGGAGGCCGAACGCTCCGCCGGCCAGAACGCGTAAAGGGTTCGGTCGCCGGCGAGTCTCGGCCTACCGGCCGGCTCGCCCGCCGCCTGAACTAGGGAGACGTGCCCGCGTCTCGGCGTTGCCGCAGTGGCCGGTGACGGCTACCGCTGGCCGTGCGGGCAGCCTGGCAGAGAGGGCATCGCTGCGGTTGACGGTCGCCGACAATCGCACCACGATTAGGGCGATAGACACCTCGAAGGAGCGGTCGCATGATCCTGATCAACATCACGATGCAGATCCGGCCCGGCAAGATGGACGGGTGGCTGGCACTGGCCGATTCCTACGCCAAGGACGTCAACTCCGAGGACGGCTGCCTGTTCTTCCAGTTCGCCCGTAGCCTTGCCGATGAGAACGAGTTCGTCTGCATCGAGGGCTTCAAGGATGCCGAGGCGGGTGCCGCCCACGTCCAGCAGCCGTACGTGAAGAGGTTCTTCGACACCGCACCCGACTTCGTGTCCGCGCAGCCGCAGATCATCTACATCGACACGCCGCATGACGGCTTCGGCCCGATGGGCGAGATCCAGCCTCGCTGACCAGCCGCCTCCCGCCCCCGCGCCCTGCGCCCGGCGAGCTGGCGCGGCGGGACGATACGCGACGACTGGCATGCCGAAGTTGCCGCGTCACGGCCGCGGCGCGCGGTCTGCGCCGCGGCCGTCCCGGAGGTCAGGGCGTTACCTGCTTGATTCGACAGCCAGGGCAGGACGTACCACCGCAAGCCAGCGGGCATCCGGCTACCGGTCCGCCCTACATGGCGCGAGCGGGCAGGCCGGATACCGCGGCGAACCGGGCGTAGTGCTTGATCACCGGATTCCAGCCAGTCTCATATCCCGCGCGGGCCGCAGAGCCGTCTGGCCTGCTATCCCAGCCGGAGTGGACCAGCTCCACCACGGTATGGCCCTGCTCGCCAGGAGTGAACGTCACCTCGACGCTGGTTGCCTCGGTCACCGGCGTACCGGCATGCCAGGTGTAGACGACGCCATGCGGCGGATCCCAGCCGGTAATCGTCCCCCATACCGACGTGGTGCCGTCGGCGAGCGACTCGACGATGCTGCCGCCGATCCCCTCTCCGAAGACCACGCCCGTGGCCTGGTCCTCACCGACGGAGTGGGTCGCGAGCGGCCACCACTCGCCGATGCGGGCGGTGAAGAGCTCGAATGCGCGCTGCGGCGTGACCGGCACGGTCACGGTCTTGCGTATGGGCATGGTGTCGTTCGCTTGCTCACTCATCGGGCAGTCCCTTTCTCATCGCCATGCTGCTTTGATCAGCCTGAGCAGCGTCCTTCCTGGCGGCCTCGGCATAGGTGTCGAGAGCTTCCTGCCAGAAGCCGTCCATCCAGGCCCGCAGGTCCCTCATGCCGGTCGGGTCGACCCGGTACACATTGCGTGTGCCGGACTCCTCGTAGGTGACCAGCCGGCTGCGGCGCAGGACCGTCAGGTGCTGCGAAACCGCGGGCCGACTGACAGGCAGACGTGCGGCCAGCTCGGCGACCGAGGACGGGCCGCTGCGTCTCAGCATGTCCACGATCCGCCGCCGGGTGCTGTCTCCGAGCGCCTCCAGCACCGCTTCGTAAGTCTCCACGAACCGTAAGTTAAACCGAACGAAAGCCCGTCGTCAAGCTCGCCAGGCCTGGCTCCGGTGGTGCGCGGCATTCATTACCCTCTGGTGCTCGATTCTGTTCGGGCGGCCTGAACTATGCGGGAACCTTCAGTCGGGCTGTCCCGCAGCGGGGTAAGCCCGTGCTGATAGGCGAAGGTGACCGCCTGGGCACGGTCGCGTGCGTCAATCTTGGCGAGCAGGTGGTTGATGTGGCTTTTGACGGTGCCTTCGCTGACGACGAGTTGTTCCGCGATCTCGCTGTTCGACATGCCTGTGGCAATGAGTGACAGCACCTCGGCTTCCCGGGGAGTGAGGCCCGCGGGAAGAGGTGAGAGCGGCCGCCGGTCCAGGGCCGGTGACCCGGTGGCGATGGCGTCCACCACGTGATGCTGGACGGCGGGGTCGATGACCGCATGGTTATCGAGGACTTGCCGGAGGGCGTGGCGGATCTCTGCCCCGCCCGCGTCCTTGGTCAGGTAACCGCGTGCGCCAGCCCGCAGGGCGTTGATCACGGATCGGTCATCCGCGTAGGTGGTCAGCACGACGACCTTGGTCGCTGGCACGCGCGCACGCAGCAGGCGGGTGGCCTCGACGCCATCACAGCGGGGCATCCGCAGATCCATCAGGACGATGTCGGGGAGCAGGTCAGCGGCCATGGCGACGGCCTCGTCGCCATCAGAGGCGGAGCCCACGACTTCGACGTCAGGCAGGAGGCCCAGCACCATCGCCAGTCCTTCACGGACAACTCGCTGGTCGTCAGCGATGAGAACACGCATCGGCTGGCTCACGCCGGCACCCGCAACTCCACCCGGAATCCACCGGGTGTCATCGCCGTGGTGAGTTCGCCGCCGAGCAGTTCGGCCCGCTCGCGCATCCCGGTCAGGCCGTAACCGGGGCCGTCGCTGGCTACGCGCGGCGTTTCCGGGTTCATCGCGAAATTCTCGACCGTCAGGCGGGTGCCGCGTGGATCGTAACCGAGGTGCACCTCGACCCGTTCAGGGCAGGCGTGCTTGGTGATGTTCGTCAGCGCTTCCTGCGCTGCCCGGTACACCGCGAGCCCGGCCTCTGACGGGAGGTCGTATGCCTGGCCGGACACCGTGAACTGGCACGGGACGCCACTGACCTCCTGGAACTGCGCGGCGAGACCGGCCAGGCGATCGGGCCCGGGCAGTTCGTCGTCGCGCAGCATCCCGATTGCCCGGCGGGCTTCTTCGAGCCCGGACTTGCCCAGGTGGTGGGCACGCTCGATGACTCCCGGCAGCCGGGGATCGCCGGGGTTACCGGCCGCGAGCATCCGGGCGCCTTCCAGCTGGAGGATGAGCCCGGACAGGGAATGGGCAAGTACATCGTGCATCTCCCTGGCAAGCCGCTGGCGTTCGGCCAGTCCAGCCGCCCGTGCCTGCGCCGCCCGGGTGCCCTCCAGCTCGATCAGGAGCCGTTCGGCTTGGTCGTTGGCCTGCCCGAGCCGTCTTGCCAGCAACGTCATGCCAGGGAAGCCCACGATCGCGATGGCGCTGAGCAGCGCCAAGGTCGGCGAGTCGTGGCTGACGGCCACCGCGACCGCCGCCAGGCACGTGATGCCGACGATGGACAACGCGATCGGGAAGCGATCCGGCACCCGCGGGGCGAGCAGCACGAGGCCCGCCAAGAGCCCGGCCAGGCCCGGTCCGTCGGGCTGGAGTCCCATCAGCAGTGCCGAACTGGCCACTAGCACTACGGCGAAGACGATGCGGACTGCCACGCGCCGGTAACGGGCCGTCAGCGCGCCCAGCGCGCCCAGCGCGAACCCGCCCACAGCGAGAACGGCAACCACGTCACGACCTGGAATCCCCGGGTTCCGGCCGCTGCTGAACGTGACCGCCACCACCACGGCAAACAGGGGCGGAGCCAGGCGGCGCATCCACCGGAGAGCTGTCTCCTGCTGCGCCCGCGCCCTGCGCAGCGTGGTGAGGGCCGGGCTGCCCGCGAGGTCTGTGCTCATCTGACGAACCTTACGGCGCGCCGGCCGCAGCGGCACCAATTCCAGGCTGGACGGCCTGGTCTAACGCAGGGTGGATACGCCTCCACCCGGGGTTACAGTGTGGCGGGCTGGCGAATGTCAACCCCGCGCCGATGACGTGCCCTCCTCCCGTATCGCACACTTGCACCTCAGCCCGGCAACGCCAAGGACCCGTGATGCTTCCTCCCCGCCGCCGTTTGAAGAATCTGATGACCGCCTTACCGCCACCGTGCTCGGTCGTCAGCCTGCCGCTGGCGGCGGTAGCAGGCCGGGGCACCGGATGCACATGACGACTCTGCCGGGCACCCCCGGCAAGCTGGCCGCCGGTAGCCGCTGGGCCGTTGAGACCCACGGGCTCACCAAGCGCTTCGGGGCGAACACCGCCGTGAACGGTGTCGAACTCCTGGTCCCCCGGGGATCCGCGTTCGGCTACCTCGGCCCCAACGGCGCCGGCAAGACCACGCTCATCCGGGTGCTGCTGGGATTGACGCATGCCGATGCTGGCACGATGTCCCTGCTCGGATACCCGGTTCCGCGGCATCGCGACGCGGCACTCGCTCGTATCGGCGCCATCGTCGACGAGCCCCGGTTCTACGGCCATCTGACCGGCAGGCAGAACCTGCGGCTTCTCGCAGCGGCTCGTGAACCGGCCGCGCAGGACCGTATCGGGCCAGCTCTGGAGCAAGTCGGCTTGGCTCACCGCGCCGACGACCGGGTTTCGAAGTACTCGATGGGCATGCGCCAGCGGCTGGGCGTCGCCGCCTGCCTGCTCGGAGACCCGCAGCTGCTCATTCTGGACGAGCCGATGAACGGACTCGACCCCGCCGGGATAGCCGGGATTCGCGACATGATCTTGTCGCTGGTGGCCGAGGGCCGCACGGTCGTGCTGTCCTCCCACCTGCTGGACGAGGTCGAACGGACATGTGACGCTGTCGCCATCGTTGATCGCGGCAGCATCATCCGGCAGGGACCGATCTCCGAGTTGCTGGCGGGGGCGTCGATCGCGCTTCAGGTCGAATGCTCCGAACCAGCCCGGGCCAGAACCCTTTTCGCGGGTACCACCCTCGGCACTACCCTCGGTGCCCGTATCGAGCCCGTGCCGTCGGCACTGGGCCTGGAGATCACGCTGCCCGGGGGCACCGGACGCGACGTGATCGCCGAAGTCAACCGCGTTCTCGTCGCAGGCGGAATCTCCGTCTACCGGCTTCAGCCGGTCCAGACCTCGCTGGAATCGTGGTTCCTGCAGGTCACAAGCAGGCTGGAGGACCCGGAATGACGACCACGCCCGCCAGCGGCGCGCCGGTGCCCGGCCAGGCACCCCAGACAGCGCCCGGCGAGGCACTCGAGACGCCGCCCGGCCAGACGGCCGACGGTCACTCGCGCGACCGCCGGGGATCCCCGGTTCCCACCGCCGGCATGATCGCCAGCAGAATCATGGAGCTGCGAAAACGGCGCGGCCTCATGATCGCCCTCATCGTGCTGAACATCGGGTTCCCGGCGTTGTTCATGCTCATCCGGCTGCTGCTGCACGCGTTCGCACCGCGAGCTAACCAGCCCGCCGGTAACGACATAATCTTCAAGATCCTGGTAGCCGGCTTCTTGCCCACCTTCGGCTTCATCATGGCGGCCACGGTGGGGTGCACGGCCGGATCGCGCGACCTTACCGAAGGAATGTTCCGGCACCTGGTGGTGACCGGCCGGTCCCGGCTCGCGCTCTACCTGGCCCGGATCCCCGCCGGACTGGCGATTGTCGTGCCGCTGGTCGCGATCGGCTACACGATCGTCTGCGCGGTAAGCGTCTTCGCTGCACCAGCCTTCATCGATGACTCGAACGTGAACATACCTCCCGGCCTGTCACGGGCCGGCTTCGAGAACTGGGCCCGGGACCGCGCCGTGCCGGTCATCTGCCTCCTCTACAACGGGCAAGTTCCGGGGACTGTCACGTGCGCCGGCTCGGCTGGCTGGTCGAAATCAGCAGTCACCCCCGCCCAGCCCGCGCCCGCCGCGCTGGAAGCTCTAGCCGTCAAGATCGCCAGGCAGAACTACTCCGCCCAGGACGGCTACGCCGCGATTTTCCGCTACCCGTCGAACTCGCTCATGATCGAGGCCGGGCTGTGGATCGAACTCGATGCTGCCGTCGGATTCATCCTCGGACTCGGGCTCGCCTCGCTGATGGGGCAGCGAACCGGCCCGGTAATCCTGATAATCGTCTTCCAGATAATCCTGATGCCGATCCTGATCGGGGTGGCCATTCCCCATCTGCAGGACCTGCAGCGCGCGGTCGTCGGGCTGGCCGTGGCGCGCCTGGAGCCTTCCGGGCTGCCGGTGGCAGCCGGGCTGCCGGGGGTAACCGGAGGCGCCGGGGGGCCCGGCAACACACTGCTGCCCGAGTCGGCCACCCAGGCCAGCTGCGTCATCCTCGCCTGGCTGGCGGGCTGGACGATCCTCGGCGCGTGGCGAATGATGACCAGGGACGCCTGAAGAACACCGTGCTCATCGACGCGCCGCCCGGATCGTCAGTGGTTGGGAGTGTAGCCACTGATTTCGCTGGCCGGCACCTTGTAGCCGTACAGGGTGACGAAGGCGCCCATGTCCTGCACGGCGAACGAGAACGTACCGCCCTTCGGGATCGCGAGCCCTGGATCGAGCGGCAGCACGGTCATGCCCAGCGACGCCGGAGTAAGCGTGGTGATCACTTGTGTCACATCACAGTCCGGGCCCTCGTACAAGCCGAGGTCACTTGTCCCGGGGCTAGGGTCGCTGTCCACGCTGACGGTGATCTCTTTGATCACGAAGCCAGCTGACGGATGATCTCGCTGAGGTTGTCACGATGATCCGTGCGGATGAGCATCACGGCCCGGGCACGTGGGTGATCAGATCCGTGCAGGGCTGGCCGTCCCTGCCGGTTTGCTGCATGCTCGGATTGCTCCGCAGACTACCGGGACATCACTTCATTCAGAGGGCACCCTATCGGGGCTGGCCCCGATGAGGGGCCTTGATCAGGAGGGACCCGAATGAATCAGCAGCCCGCAGGAGGCGCCACCGCCCCGCCGGAGGTGATCTACATCATCCGCCACGGCGAAAAGCCGGCTGATCCGGTGCTCGCAGGCCCTGGACAGTCTCCGCCCGCCCCCGTCGCGCCCTTCGGCGTCAACGATCAGGGCATCCAGGACCCGAATTCACTGCTGCCGAGGGGCTGGCAGCGCTCCGGTGCGCTCGCCGTCCTGTTCGATCCCGCCCTCGGGACGCTGCAAGCAGGATTGCAAACCCCCGCGGCCCTGCTTTCACCTTCCTACGGGAACCCCGGCAAGACGGCCGCGCACCGGACGTATCAGACGATCCAGGGTCTCAGCGATCGCCTCGGACTGCAGATCGTCTCCGCCTTCGCCGAGGGCCAGGAACCCCAGCTGGCGGCCAGCGTGGTGAACGGCTACTCCGGCGTGGTGCTGATCTGCTGGGAGCATGACCACATCCCGGCGCTCGCCTCGTCGTTGCCGGCCACACCGGGAACGGCCATACCGCAGAAGTGGCCAGGTGACCGTTTCGACGTCATCTGGACGTTCACACTCGTCCCGGCAGCCGCCGAGGTCCAGTACGCCTTCGGCCAGGCCTCTCAGCAGCTGCTGTCCGGAGACACCGACACGGTTATCCCCGCGTAACTGGCTGCGGCGGGTCGCTGGCGAAAGCTCCCGTGCATCGCCAGAAGCTCAAGACGGTGCTGGCGGCGACCCATCGGCAGTTTCTCGCATTGGGGCGATAATCAGGGGATGGGGGAGCTCCCCACCGGGACCATCACGATGCTCTTCAGCGACATCGAGGGGTCGACGGCGCTGCTCGGCCGTCTTGGTGACCGCTACGGCGCGGCGTTGTCAGCGCAACGCGCCGTGCTGCGCGCGGCCATCGCCGGCGGCCGGGGCCGGGAGATGGGAACCGAGGGGGACAGCTTTTTCGTAGTGTTCGAGTCGGCGGGGGATGCGGTCGGCTGCTGCGTGGCGGCGCAGCGGGCTCTGGCCGGCCACCGCTGGCCCGGGGGTGTCGCGGTGCGGGTCCGGATGGGTCTGCACTCGGGGGAGCCGGCCCGGCATGAGGACGGGTACGTCGGCCTGGATGTGCACCGGGCGGCGCGGATCGCGGCGGCCGCGCACGGCGGCCAGGTGGTGTTGTCCGATGCGACGCGGCTCTTGGCGCAGTCGAGGCTGCCCGCCGGGGTGTCGGTGCGGGACCTGGGCTGGCACCGGCTGAAGGACATTGAGGCGCCGGAGCGTATCTACCAGCTGACCGGCCCAGGCCTGGCGGAGCGGTTCCCGCCGCTGAAGAGCCTGGGCGCTCAGACCAGCCTGCCGGTGCCGCCGACGCCGCTCGTTGGCCGGGACGGCGACCTAGCGCAGCTTCGCGCCGCCATCGCCCGGCCAGGAGTACGGCTGGTGACGCTCACCGGCACCGGCGGCGTGGGCAAGACCCGGCTGGTCCTGGCCGCCGCCGCATCGCTGTGCGAGGCATTTGAGCATGGCGTGTTCTTTGTCGCGCTGGCGGCCGTCCGCGATGCCGAGGTGATGTGGAAGGCGATCGCCGCCGACCTGGATGCCGGCGGGGACGGGCCGCCGGAGGAAGCGGTGACCGGGTATCTGAGCAGCCGCCGGGCGCTGCTGGTGCTCGACAACCTCGAGCAGCTGGACGGGGCGGCCGGTGTGGTCGCCGCGCTGCTGGGGGCCGCGCCGCGCCTGGTGGTGCTGGCGACTTCCCGGCGGCCGCTGCATCTGCAGGGCGAGCATGAGCTGCCGGTGCCGCCGCTGGAGATGCCCCGCGACACAGGGGTCGCGGAGGTGGCATCCTGCGGCGCGGCGCGGCTTTTCGTCCAGCAGGCGGGCATGGTCCGGCCGGGCTTCGCTCTCACCCAGGACAACGCCGCGGACGTGGCGGCGATCTGCCGGCGCCTGGACGGGCTGCCGCTGGCGATCGAGCTGGCCGCATCCCGGGTCAAGCTACTGGCACCCCGGGCACTGCTGGCGCGGCTCGGGCCCAGCCTTGGCCTGGCCGCTGCCGATGTCGGGCGCCCGCCGCGGCAGCAGACCCTGCGGGACACTATCGCCTGGAGTTACGACCTGCTGGCACCTGACCTTGCGGAGGTATGCCGGCGGATGGGCGTGTTCGCCGGCGGCTGCGACCTGGATGCGCTGGCGGCGGTCGCCGTGCCAGCTCCCGGTCCGGCAGCCGTGGCCGACCCGCTGCAGCTGGCCGCCGGGCTGCTGGACGTCAGCCTGATCACGGTGACCGAGGGTGCCGACGGCGAGCCCCGTGTCGGGATGCTCGAGACCATCCGCGAGTACGCGCTTGAGCGCCTCGGGCAGGCTGGCGACCTGGAAGAAACCCGACGGCGGCATGCTGAGCACTACGCGGCATTCGCCGAGCGAGCCCACGGGCAGCTGCGCGGGACTGCGCACCTGGGAACCCTGGACCGCCTGGAGGCCGAGCATGGCAACATGCGCGCCGCTTTGAGCTGGTCGCTAGAGACGCGAGCCGCAGATCCGGTCGGCGACGAACGCGCGGCCGCCGGCCTGCGGCTGGTGCAGGCGCTGGCGCCGTTCTGGTATCAGCACGATCACGTGGCCGAAGGGCGCCGGTGGCTGGAACGGGCGATCGAGCTGGCCTCCGACGATGCCGGAGCGCCGCTGGCCCGGCTGGCGCGCTGGCTCGGGGTGCTGCTGGACGAGCAGGGCGAGCTCGCGGCGGGTCTCCGGCTTCTCGAGCGCAGCCTGGCCATCTGCCGCGACCTCGGCGACCGTGACCAGCAGGCACGTACGCTCAACAGCCTCGGCGTCACCCATCGTCATCTCGGCAACCTGGACACCGCCAGATCCTTGTTTGAGGAGAGCATCATCATCGCCCGCGAACTCGGGGGCACCCCCAGGCTCGCCGTGCGGCTCGTGAACCTTGGCCATCTGGAGGTCGATGCGGGCAACCTGGACCGTGCCACGCAGTTGCTGCGCGAGGCGCTCGCGCTCGACCGGCAGGAGGGTGACGTGCCTGGCGTGGCCCACGCCCTGGAGTTGCTGGCAGCGGCCAGCCTCCGCGCGGGACGCGCGCGGGAAGGCCGCCAGCTGCTGTCATCCAGCCTCGGCTCCGTCGTCAGCTCCGGCGACACCGGGCTGCTGGCCACCGCCCTGGAGCTGTCCGCCTGCATCGCCGCGGAGCTAGGCGACGGCCTGCCGGCGGCCCGCCTCGCGGGCGCCGCGGAAGCGGTCAGGCAGCTGGCAGGCATGCCGATACCAGAACCCGACGCGGCCCTGCTCGAGCGGTTCCTGGCCCCGGCCCGCGCGACCATCAGACGCCAAGGGTGGGACGCCGAGCTGGCCGCTGGCCGCGCGCTCAGCCAGCAGCAGGCGGTCGCGCTTCTCCTCTCAGCGGCGCCCCGGCACGTCGGCGTGACCTGAGACGGCCGCCTCGTGATCTGCCGACTTGAAATTTTTTCTATCATCCCCTTATCATAGTGATATCAATTTTTTCTGCCGTGGACTTCCCGGCAGGGCGCGCCGTGGAGGCGTGGCGGGGCGCCATCTCGCGTTTGGCTACGTGGACCAGCCTCCGCTCGCCCCGCTGCTCACCCGGATCACCGGCATACTCGGCGTCAGCCCGACGGCGATCCGGATCGTCCCGGCGCTGGCCGGCGGGGCGGTCGTGGTGATGGCGGCCAGGTTCGCGGCACTGTTCGGCGCGGGCAGGCTCGGCCGGGTGCTGGCCGCCCTCAGCACGGCGTGCGCTCCTCTGGTCTTCGCCCTCGCGCACCTGGGCATCACCGAGCCGCTGGACCTGCTGGCCTGGACGGTGGTCCTGCTCTGCGTCACCACGGCGCTGCTGCGGCAGCGGCCGCGCTGGTGGCTGGGGGCCGGGGTCGCGGCCGGCGCCGGGGTCGAGGACAACAACGTGATGCTCCTGCTGCTGATCGGCCTCGCGGGCGGCATCCTCCTGTCGGGGCACCGCTCTGTCCTGCGCACGAGGTGGCCATGGCTCGGCGCCGGCATCGCCGCGGTGATCTGGGCACCGAACGTCAGCTGGCAGGCCACGCACGGGTGGCCCCAGCTGGCCATGGCTTCCGTACTGCACCAGGAAAACAGCACGCCGGGCAATTACGCAGGCGGGCTACCGGATCAGCTCCTTTACGCCGGGCTGGTGGGCGTGCCGCTTCTCATCGCGGGCTTCATCTGGCTCTGGCGAACCCCCGACCTGCGGTTCATCGCCATCACTGCCACGCTGGTTACCGTCTACGTGGTGGCCTGGGTGCCGGGCAAGGGGTACTACTCCGAGGGAACATGCGCGGCGCTGCTGGCCGCGGGATCGGTGACGGCAGAGCGCTGGATCGCCCGCGCCCGCCGGCCGCAGCTGCGGCGAGGGATCATGCTGGCCGCTCCCCTCCTGAGCATGGCCATATCCCTGCCGGCCATCCTGCCCGTCGTGCCCGTCGCCTACCTGCACGACATACGAGGCCTGGACGAGGTGACGACCGCTGACACCGTCGGCTGGCCGCAGCTCACCCGCGCGGTCGAGGCGCAGGACGCGGCCCTGGTGCAGGCCGGCCAGCCGCCCACCTCGATCTTCACCGGATACTACGGAGAAGCCGGCGCGCTCGACGTCCTCGGCTCTGCGGACCACCTGCCGCCCGTGCTCTCCGGCAACAACACCTTCTGGATGTGGGGACCGGGGCGGGCCTCCGACGCCGCGGTGCTCGTGGTCGACGCACTCAGCTGGCTGCGGCCGTACTTCGCCAGCTGCCGCGTCCTGACCACTTACTACGCCCCCTACGACGTGCAGAATGACTTTACCGACCTGCAGATCGGCGTCTGCACCAATCCGGTGGCCAGCTGGCGCACGATGTGGCCGCACTTGAAGCACTACGACTGACAGGGTGCCCGGAGAACCGCGTCATCCCTCCCGGTCGCGCCCGCAGGCCCGAGGGTCCGTCACCACCGGCTGGCGGGCCAGCCCGCCAGCGAGCTGCGAACGCCGGTCGTCGGCCACTACTGGCCCAGCAGCCAGTGCCCGGGCTCGACGAGCTTGCGGGCCTGGGCCGGTCCCCACGATCCGGGTGCGTAGGAGGCGATCTTGGGCGGGTTCGACAGCAGCGGCCCGGCCACCTTCCACACCGCGGCTAGCCCGTCCGGTCGGGTGAACAGCGAACGGTCGCCGAGGAGTACGTCGTGAATGAGCCGGACGTAGGGCGGCAGCGGATCAGCGCCCGCCAGGCGGGACAGCGGGATCGCGGTGCGTGCCACATCGAGGTCCAGTTCCGGGCCGGGCTTCTTGGCCACCAGCGACAGGTCGATCTCGCCGTCGCCCGCGAGCGAGAACGACAGCACGTTCGCCTCACGCGGCAGCTGGCCGGCCAGCGGCCCGGCAGGCTCGCGCAGGATCAGGCTGACCCGCTGCTCCGTGGCGGCCAGCCGCTTGCCCGTGCGCAGGTAAAACGGCACGCCGCGCCAGCGGGCGTTATCGATCCAGAGGCGGGCCGCGACATAGGTGTCCCGGCTGGAGTCCGGCGCCACGCCGGGCACGTCGCGGTAGCCGGCGAACTGGCCAAGCACCACCTCGGCCGGGTCAAGCGGCCGGAAGCAGCTAATCACCTTCTCGCGCGCGGCCTGCAGATCGACGGCGCCGAGGCTGGCCGGCGGCTCCATCGCGACCTCGGCAGCCACCTGGAACAGATGCGTGACGAGCATGTCCAGCACAGCGCCAGTGGCGTCGTAGAACACCGACCGGTCGGTGATGCCGAGTTTCTCTGGCACGTCGATCTGGACGGACTCGACGTGGTCGCGATTCCACATCGCGTCGAACAGCCCGTTGGCGAAGCGCAGCAGGTGCAGGTCCTGCGTCGCCTCCTTGCCCAGGAAATGGTCGATCCGGTAGACCTGCTGTTCATCCAGCACCGAGTGGACGACCCGGTCGAGCGCGCGGAAGGCCTGCTGCGACGTGCCGAACGGCTTCTCGTAGACGACCCGCGCGCCGCTGGCCAGCCCATGCTGGCCAAGCGCCTTCGTCAGCTCGGTAAAGGCAACAGGAGGCACCGCGAAGTAATGGACCAGCTGCGCCTTCCCGCCCAGCGAGATGCGCGCCTTGGCTAGCACGCCCAGCAGGCTGCCGGGATCCGCACTGCTGAAGCCGCCGCCGGCGAAAAACACGCGCTGGGCGAACGACTCCCACGGACCCTGCTCAGGCTGCGGGCCGAACTCGGTCAGCACGTCGTGGATGTGGGCGCGGAAGTCCTCGTGCGCGACGTCACCACGGCCGTTGCCCACCAGCAGCCACTGCCTGGGCAGCAATCCCTCGAGCGCGAGCTGGTAAAACGCCGGCAGCACCATGCGCTTGGCCAGGTCGCCGGTCCCGCCATAGAGGACGAACATCGTCGGACCCGGGTCGGGGCCGGACTTGCGGGGATGTTTCTCGGTCGCCATGAAAGCCAAACTTACGTGACTTCACCCGTCAGCGGTTCCGCGCGGCGGGCCTACGCGAGCTGCTGACAGGCGTCCAGATCAGGCAGACTGCCTCGATGACGCTGAACCCGCCGACTCAATATGCCGATGCCCGCAACCTGCGTGCTCGCCAGCGTCTCTGGCTGTACCAGAGGCCGCCCTTCGACATCGTCGGCTGGGTTCTCGATCTCGCCGGGCTCTCACCGGATCTCCGGGTACTCGACGTCGGCTGCGGCAATGGCGCCTATCTGCGCGCGATGCGGGACCGGCACGTCCGTGCAGTCGGCTGCGATCTGTCCGTGGGGATGCTCCAGGCGGCATCCCACCCGGCCCTGCTCAATGCCGACGTCGTCGCGCTGCCCGTACGCAACGCGTCCTTCGGCGTCGTGCTGGCGCCGCACATGCTGTATCACGTGCCGGACCGGGAATCCGCTGTCCGCGAGCTGCGCCGGGTGCTGGTCCCGGGAGGAGTCTGCATCGCCGTGACCAACGGCGCGCAGCACATGCGATCACTGCGCGATCTCGTAGAGCGCGCGGCCTGCGAGGGCACACCTGGATGGGAAATGCGCAATCCATCCACCCATGCGTTCTCGCTCGAGAACGGAGCGGCGCAACTTGCGGTGGCCTTCGAGTCCGTAACCTGCGTGCGGCCCGGCAGGGTCGCCCCGGTCATCATTCGTGACGCCGCAGTGGCCGCGGACTACGTGGCGAGCGTGGCCGATCATTACCAGGACCAGGTTGCTCGTCCCTGGCAGGCCGTCGTAGCGGACGTGCGCCTCGCCGTGCAGCAGGTGATCGAGGCGGAAGGAACCTTCATCACGTCCAGCGACACCGGCGCCTTCGTGTGCCGGTGACGCGGGCGACGGGAGCGGGTCACGTGCCGGTGAGCCAGGCAAAGCCCCAGGCGGGCAGCTCCATCCGGGCCGCGCCGATGAGGAGATCCCCGGTCGTCGAGCGCACCTGCCGCGGCTGGCGCAGGCCTGCCCGGGTGACGACCCCGGCGTCGACCGACTGGGTGATGTCGCTGAAGTTGGTGAGCGAGAGGAACGGAGCGCTGCGCGGGTGCACTCGGCGGTACGCCAGCAGGCTCCGGCTCTCGGTCGGCAGGATCTCAGTCGCACCGCCCGAGCGCAGGGCGAGCAACTCCCGCCGCGCGCGGATCAGGCCTCGCATCGCGGCGAACGCGCGGCCTTCCAGCGAGTCCGGTTCGCTGCGCTGGGCGGCCAGTGCCCAGTCCATCGGCGGCCGGTGCATCCACCTGTTGTCGTCGGCGTGTGCCGGGTCCTGGTGCCACCGGGGGTCGTTACGCATGGCCAGCTCGTCGCCCATGTAGATCAGCGGAATACCGCCGAAGGAAAAAACGACGGCATACATTGACTCCAGCCGCCTGATGGCGAGGGTGAGTTCTTCGTCGTCCCCGGCTGCCAATGCGCTCTCGATGCCGCACAGTGACGCGGCACTGCCGGAGATGCGGGCATCACCGCTGGCCAGGTCCTCCTGGAACAGGGCTCCCCGGGCGAAGGACCCCGGGAAATGGCCGGCGTAGAAGTCGTTCAGGAACTTGCGGTGAGCGAAACCGTCGAGCCAGACGGAAGCGGCGTCCGCGTCGGACACTGCCCAGCCGATGTCATCGTGGCAACGCAGGTAGGAAACCCACGCGGTCGGCGCTGGCGCGGGCCGGCGGCGCGACAGCGCGTGCTCGGCGAGACGCACGTCGCGGGTCGCCAGTGACGACCAGAGCATGACCATGAGCTGGTTGTCGTAGGCCAGATCGCATTCTGGGCGGTACCGGTCATGCCCGCCGAGGTACTGCACCAGCATTTCCGGGCTGACGATCGCCTCGGCTTTGAGGACCAGGCCCGGCATGGCCAGCCGCGTCAGGGCACGGAACGCCTGGACCAGGAGATGCGCCTCTGGCTGGTTCTGGCAGTTGGTACCCATCCGCTTCCACAGGAACGGCGCTGCGTCCAGCCGCAGCACGTCGGCGCCGCGGTTGGCCAGGGCAAACATCGTCCCCAGCATGCCCCGGAAGACGGCAGGGTTGGCGTAGTCCAGATCCCACTGGAATTCATGGAATGTCGTCCAGACCCAGCCAAGGCCCGGCACCTCGGTGAAGCTGCCGGGCGCCATGTCAGGAAAGACCTCGGGCAGCGTGCGTTCGTAGGCATCGGGCTCCGTGCGGTCAGGATAGATCAGGTACATGTCACGGTAGGCCGACTCACCGGCAAGGGCCTTGCGTGCCCATTCGTGCTCGCGCGCGGTGTGGTTGAGCACCAGGTCGATGCACAGCGCGATGTCGCGCTCGTGCAGGTCGGCGGCTAGCGTCTCCAGGTCGGCCATGGTGCCGATCCGCGGATCGACCGCCTCGTAGTCCTGGACGGCGTAGCCGCCGTCGTTCTCCCCGTCGCGGGGCCGCAGCAGCGGCATCAGGTGCAGGTAGGTGACGCCGAGTTCCGCCAGGTAGTCCAGATGCCGCCGGACACCCTGCAGGGAGCCCGCGAACCGGTCGGCGTAACAGACGTAGCCGACCATGCGGGAGCGCTGGAACCACGCGGGATTGATCTCGCGACGGCGGTCGAGCAGCCGCAGCGCGGCCGGGCGCGCTGCGGCCGCTTCCAGCGCGTCGAGCACGAGTTCCGTCACGAACCCGGTCACGTCGACCACACCGCCGTAAACCTGCTCGAGCGGCCCGACTATGTCGAATGACAGCTGCTCAAGGCGGGCCAGGAACGCATCAGCCTCCGGAAGGCCGAGACGCTGCTGCACCGCGCGCTGCGCCGCCGGGTCTAGCCTGAGCACGCGACACCTGCCTCCCGGCACGGGGCTCGGCTGTCCGTGACCAAGAGCCCGCTGCTGTTGTCCCGATCTTGCCATGGGCGCAACGGCGAGCAGGGGGATGACCGGCAGCGGCCCCGGCAGCGGCACGCGGCGCACGGCGGCCGGCCAGACCCGGCGCCCGAAGTCGAGGACGAGCCATCCGCTATGCCCCGGTGTGCCCGTAGCCGCCCTGGTTAGGGGGCATTCCGCGAGTCGTGACCGACTTGACTTCCCCCGGCAGAGGAGGACATTGTCACCGGGACCGGGAGGAACGCGTGCCTATGCTTCCCGCGGTCGCGGGGCTCGGTCGGGGAGGGGAATCGATGAGCCACTCTGGGCAAGGTGCGCCGCGAATGCCGGGGAGACCATTTCCGGTTCACAGCGTCCTGTGTGCTGCCGTGGTCGCGATGGTGGCTGCCGTCACGGCCGCCGGCCCGGAGCTGGCGGGACCAGCCTGGGCGGGACCAGCCTGGACAGGACCAGCCTGGGCGGGACCGGCCGGCGGTGGCCGGTGGCGGTTAGCTGCCGACGCCGTGTGCCGTCCTGGGCAGTTGCGCATCAGCATTCCTGCCGCCATCGCGGGGGACCCGGGCGCAGAACCGACCCAGCTTGTGTGGAACGTCGTGCTGCTCAACGGCAGCAGATCCTCCTGCTCACTGCGCGGATGGCCGGGCATGATGGTCCGCCGGCTCTCCGGACGGGCGGCCGGGGCCACGTTCGCTGACGTGCGATTCAGCAACCTGGCTTATGTCCCGGGCAAGCGCGTTGTGCTGAGCCCTGGCCAGAGCGCGGTGGTCACGGTGACTGGTCCCGCTCAGGCGCGCGGGTGCATCACGAGGTGGTCGCTCGGGCTAGATTTGCCGGGCACGGCGGATCGTGTGACCGTCCGGCAGCCGGCCGGTGTCGCGGGCATGTGCGTGGCCGGACCGATGCAGGTTTCTCCCTTCTACCCGCTGCGTGCCCTGAGGCGCGCCATCACGGCGCTGAGCGCGCCGGTGAAGAACCTGCCGTTCCCTTCGATGACAGGAAACGAGCCTCCGGGGTGCACGGCCGGGGCGCTGCGGGCGCAGGTTTCGTCCGCCGCGGCCCAGCAGGGCGGCTCGGTCATTGTGCTGCGCCTTTCCGCGGACAGAAACTGCGCGGTGCTGTCCGGGGGCTGGCCGACGGTCCGGCTGCACATGGCAGGGGGCGCCAGCCCCATCGCCAAGGCCCTTCCCTACCAGCAGGCGTGGAGTGTGCGCAATTCGCCCTACCTGACCTACCAGCGGGCCAGCGTGCAGCGGACGGTGGTTGCCTTGCGTCCGGGCACCTGGACGTCTGTGGCACTGGAGTCGATGGCGCCGGGAGCGTGCCGGCAGGCGGAGTCCGCGACGGTGTACCCGTCCGCAGTCGGGCTGGGCGCCGGGGCGAAGGTAGCTTTCGCGCGGCCGGTCAGCGTCTGCGGGCAGCTGCGGGTGCTGCCGTTCATGCCGGGCGGCGTGGCTGCCAGCGTGCTGTCCGTCGCTCGTCACGCGCTCGCGGCGGCAGGCGGCCAGGCTCGCGGGGTGGTCAGGGCCGGTGATTCTCCGACCGGATTCTGGTACGGCTCCGACGGCCCGCGGGCAATGACGTGCGGCTCCGGGCCTTACACCATCATGGGCAAGCGCGGTAACTGCAACCCCGCAGCCGGCCATTACGGCGGATACTTCGGGGAGGTCGGACGGTGGGATGAGTGGAAGAACTGTGACACCGTAGGCCGCGGCTGGAACGCGACAAACTACGCTGATGCACAAGCCAATTTCGTGCGGTACCACGAAGGGCTCGGAGCAGCCGCTTACTGGATGATGGCCGGGCCTGGCCGGGATTCAGACCCTGGCAGCGCGTCCACTGCGACAAGCTGGGGCCGTGACCAGGCGAAGCGGGTAGCCTCGGATCTGCGCGGGATAACGCTGTCCCTGCCTTACGTGCTCATGGACGTCGAAGCACAAACGCAGGACAGTGTCGCTAATGGCTGGAATGAGTCATGGTCTAGCGCATGCAGCTCGCGGATAGTAGTCAAGCATATCTCCGCGCGCATAGACCGTGCTGACCTCAACGGATTCCGGGACTATATCAAAGACAACACCCCCTGGCTCCCAGGCGTGTACAGCGCTGGCGGCGGGAGCTCGCATGAGTGGGCTGGCATCTTCGGCTCCCAGAAAATTTCCAGCACGGCAGAGTGGACTTACGAAGATGCAACAGATTCCACCAAGACCTACCCGAGAAGATTCTCGATTCCGGGCACTCACCTGAAAGCTGACTGGTTCGGCGGCAGCCCGCAGCGAGCCCGGTGCAAGCTGTTCTGGCAGTGGACCGGCGGTTCCGAGAGCAACGGCATTCCCGACTACCGTGTCGACCAGCTCGACGGAAACCGCGTTCTTGACAAGTGCCATTAGCCCGGGTCAAGGCCAGCCGGCGGCAGCTTCCTGGTGCTTCCCGTAGCATCCGGATGTGGACGACGTACTGACACGCGGGGACCGGTTCTTGCTGAGCCAGGCGCGGCTGCTCGAGCGGCGCCTTTCGCTACCTGCTTCCTCGGCGCGCCCGCCGCAGGGGTTATCAACGCTCTGCGCGGATACCAGAACGACGATGGCGGCTTTGGCCATGTAGGGTGCTGCACGTGACCGCGCCCCGGGTGGCCGTCGGCCCTGCACCCCGCGATTCTGCATGCCGGGCTATCCGCAGTGGCGGCGGCGAGCCCGCCAGTGTCGACGCGGCGGCAGACGCGCTCATCTGGCTGGATCCAGCCGATCTGGACGGGCTGCGACGCGCGCTCGCCGTCGCGAGCTCGGCCCGCTGGATCCAGCTCCCGATGGCCGGCGTGGAGCGAGTGGCTGCCGCCGGGATCCTCGATCCCGCGCGGACCTGGACGTCGGCGAAGGGCGCTTATGCCGAGCCTGTCGCCGAGCACGCCCTTGCCCTCGCCCTGGCCGGACTGCGCTCATTGCGCCAGCGGATCAATGCCCGGTCATGGGGGGAGCCGGCCGGGCAGAGCCTGTACGACGAGCCGGTCACGATCCTGGGCGGCGGCGGCATCGCCGCGAGCCTGCTGGAGCTGCTTGCCCCGTTCCGGGTCAGTGCCACCGTAGTGCGCCGCAGCGCTGAGCCGGTCGCCGGAGCGGCACGCACGCTACCGCATGACCGGCTGAACGAGGCACTCGCCGGTGCCCGGGTTACCTTCCTGGCCCTTGCGCTCACGCCCGGTACCGAGCAGATCATAGGGTCCGCTGAGCTAGCCGCCATGCGACCGGACTCATGGCTGATCAACGTTGCCCGCGGACGTCATGTCGACACCGGCGAGCTGGTCGCCGCGCTCCGGGACGGCGCCATCGGCGGGGCGGCGCTCGATGTCACCGACCCTGAGCCGCTGCCAGCCGGGCACCCGCTCTGGCAGCTGGACAACTGCATCATCACCCCGCACACTGCCGACACACCGGAAATGGTCGAACGGCTGCTCGCCCGGCGCATTCAGGACAACGTCGCCAGGTTCGCCGCCGCACAGCCGCTGATCGGGCTCGTTGACCCCGTAGCGGGCTACTGAAAAGTAGACCAGCGCATTAACGCCGATCGCGCCGACGGCTGCCTTCCGCTCAGCAGGTTCGAGCCGATGCGGATGTATTTGATTGAGTCAATCAAATACATTAGGCTGCTGCCGTGTCGCCGAGCAGGGATGACGTGCAGTCGATGGTGGCTGCCTTGTTCAAGATGAACGCCGGGATCGAGCGGGCCAGGCGCCAGCGTAAGGGTGCCGGCATGCTGAGCCTGCTTCAGGTCATCGCCGGCCGTGAGGCAATCCGTCCGTCCGAGATCGCAGATCTGCAGCGAGTCCACCCGTCGCTGGTCACCCGGCAGATCCGGGAACTAGAAGACGCGGGCTACGTGCAGGTCACGGCGGATCCGGCCGACGGGCGCTCGTACCTGGTGGTGCTCGCGCCAGCAGGTGCCGATGAGCTGCTTCGTCTTACCCAGGTGGGCCTGGACCGGTTCGCCCTGTTCGTGGCGGACTGGGAGCCCGGTGACGTACGGATGCTCGCCGTGCTGCTGGAAAAGCTCGCAGTATCCGCGGCCGCGGCCGCCGCAAGAGCTGAGCGCCCGGCCGGCCGTCGCTTGGCACGGCTGCGCGGGGGACCGGGCGGGTAGAGCGGACAATCCACTGAGAAAGAGGAATCTGCATGATCGAAGCACGCGACCTGACCAAGCGCTACGGCGACAACACAGCCGTCGACCATCTGTCCTTCACTGTCGAGCCGGGCAGGGTAACGGGGTTCCTGGGGCCGAACGGCGCCGGCAAGTCAACCACCATGCGGCTCATCCTTGGCCTCGACCGGCCGCAGAGCGGCACCGCCACGATCAACGGCCGGCCCTACCGCAGCCTGACCGATCCGCTGCGGACGGTCGGCGCGCTGCTGGAGGCCAAGTCCGTGCACAGCAGCCGCAGCGCCCGCAATCACCTGCTGTTCCTCGCGCAGACCCAGGGAATGCCGAGTACGCGGGTCGATGAGGTACTTGACCTGGTGGGACTGCATGCCGTGGCGCGAAAGCGGGCGGGCGGCTTCTCGCTCGGCATGAGCCAGCGGCTGGGCATCGCGGCGGCAATGCTCGGCGACCCGCAGGTGCTGCTGCTTGACGAGCCCGTCAACGGACTAGATCCCGAGGGCGTGCTGTGGATCAGGAACCTGATGAAGCAGCTCGCGTCGGCAGGCAAGACCGTATTCGTCTCCAGCCACCTGATGAACGAGATGGCCGTTACCGCGGACCATCTGATCGTGATCGGGCGCGGCAAGCTGATCGCCGAGTCCAGCACCCAGGAGTTCATCGCGCGCAGCTCCGACAAGTCGGTGCTGGTCCGCACGCCGGATCCGGCCAGGCTGACGGAACTGATCCTCGCCGAAGGCGGCAAGGTCACCGACGGCGAGGTCGCCCCGGGCGAGGCGGCCAGTTCAGAGGCGTCGAAGGCACTGGCCGTGACCGGCCTTGCCGCGCCGCGGATCGGCGAGCTCGCGGCGTCAGCCGGCGTCGTGCTGCACGAGCTCAGCCCGCGTGCCTCGCTGGAGGAGGCGTTCCTGGAGTTGACGTCCGGCAGCGTTGAGTTCGGGACCCACGATCCCGGCGGCCAGCAGCCCGGCAGTCAGCAGCCCGCCGATGAGCCCGGCCACGCGTCCGTGGCTGAGAGGAGTGCCCGATGACATCCGCTACGCAAGTCGCGCCCGTTTCCCCGGCCTCGCCGACGGCCGGCCGCCGCGCTGCCGGGTTCGCCCACCTGCTGCTCGGCGAGTGGACGAAGATCCGTTCCGTGCGCTCCACGATCTGGTCCCTGATCGTGCTCGTGGTGGTGAGCCTGGGCTTCACCGCACTGTTCGCGGCCCTGACCGCGGCCAACTGGAATGGCCCGCGGGCGGCACCACGGGACGCCACGATCCTCGCGGATCCGGTGAACTCCATCCTCGGCACGGGGATCGGCCTGGGCCAGCTGGCGGTCTGCGTGCTCGGCGCCCTGATCATGACCACGGAGTACTCCACCGGCGTGATCCGTGCCTCGCTGCTCGCGGTGCCCAGGCGGATACCGATGCTGGCCGCCAAGGCGGTCGTCTTCGCGGCGCTGATCTTCGTCGTGGGGGAGATCGTCACCTTCGGCTCGTTCTTCCTCGGCTCGGCGATCCTGCACAGCCACGTGGCCGTATCACTCGGGCAGCCGGGCGTCGCGCGGGCGGTCATCGGCACCGGCCTGGCCCTGACCGTGCTCGGCTTGTTCGCGATGGCGATCGGCGCGCTGATCCGGCATACCGCGGGCGCTATCGCCACGGTCATCGGCGTGGTGCTCGTGCTGCCGATCCTGACGGGCCTGCTGCCCGGCAGCTGGGGCGCGCACGTCAATGCCTACCTGCCCGAGCAGGCCGGAGGGCTGATCTCCCAGGCGCACGAGCAGGCTGGCAACTTGCTGACGCCCTGGCAGGGGTTCGGCGTCTTCTGCATCTGGACGGCACTCCTGCTGATCGCCGCGGGCTACCTGCTGAGGCGCCGCGACGCCTGAGCGGTTACGCGACCAGCTGCCCTGGATGGCACGGCCCCGAGAGCCGCGTTGCCCTCGTCTTCGCCCGGGCCGGCCTCCGCGGCAGCGTGCGTGCCGCCTGGCCGGATCAGGCCCCCGGTACCGGGTCCGGCGCAATCCGGGGGCGGGACCTACCGTGCGGCCAGCACCTCCGCGACCTTTGCAGCAGCACCGGAAGGATCCTCGGTATCGTGCAACAACTCTCCCCAGGACCACCGGTAGTACCAGCGGAGGCGACCGCTAGGGTCGGTCCCCGCCGTGCAGTGAATCCTCTCGGCGAGCATCGCCGCTCCGGGTATGAACACATTCAGTGCCGCCGGATACGTCGTCTTCACGGTCGAGTGGATGCCCTGAGAGTCCAGCGCTGTCGCAAGCCGGTGTAAATGGTACGTACGTGCATGGTCACGGGTGCCGTCCACATCTTCCCTGCCTTGCCTTGGTCGGCACATTGTCAGCGGTCACGGTGCCCTCTTGTCAAGCGGGCACGCGGCAACTCCGGCCGCCGGCACCCGCACGCGCTGATCCTAGCGTGCCCGGCGGCAGCCCAGCGGCGCGGCTAACCGCCGTATCCGTCCCGGCCGTAGAAGTCCGGCGGCGGCAGATATCCGGCTACGTCCGGCTGCCCGGGGGAATGCCCGCTGCTCGGCGGATATTCCGGCAAGTCCGGCCGGGCGCCATATCCGGCTGGCGGATATTCCGGCACGTCATGATGTCTGTCGGCATAGGGGCCAGGCGCGTATCCGGACGGGCTGCGCTGTCCGTTTCCAGAGTCATGACGGGACATCCCGTCGGCCTGCGCGCCAGCATGAGGGAACGGCCCCGGGCTTCCCGGGGAAGGCGCGGGTGCGCTTGCGGCTGGCGCCTCGGGATACCAGCCGCCTGCCGAGCCCAGCGGTGGCGCGGAGTCATCCAGGGGCAGGTCATAGGAGTAAGCCGAGCCCGCATGGCCATTTGCCGAGCCGACCGGATAGCCGGGGTAATTGCGCTCAGCGCCACGTTGCGGATATGCCGGTGCCGCGCTTTCTGCGTAACCCGGCAGGTCAGTGCTGACGTAACTGCCGTACGGGTTTCCGGATGGCGGCGGAACAGCGGGCAGCGGCACGGATGGCGGCGGAATGGCGGGCAGCGGTCCCGCCGCCGGCGGACGGGCTGGCTGTTGCTGGCCAGCCGGAAAGTACTGGCCAGCCGGAAAGCCGGGCCCAGTGCCCGCGGAGTGCCCGGATGGCTGATGGCTGCTGGCTGGATAGCTCCCATCCGGGGGCTGGGCAGCGGGCCGGTAGGAACGAGGCGCCGTAGCAGCCGAACTACTGTCAGCGAAGCCGCGGCCGTATCCGTCGGCGAGGCCGTCGTCAGCCGACCGGGAGCGAGCCGGGCCGTAGCTGGCGAACTGCGCCGTCGGCGCGCCGTAAGCAGACTGATCTGCTGGCCCGCCGGCCGCGGCAGGCGGCGCGGCCGAACGGCTGGCAGGCGCAGCAGGCCTGCCAGCGGGTGCAGACGGCCTGCCAGCGGGCGCAGACTGCGCGGAAGGCGCGGACGGCCGGCCGCTGCCGTATGACCTGCTGTCCGAGGTAACAATCCTGGGAAACGACGGGCTTGTCAGCGGATCGTCGTCGTAAAGCATCGGCGCCGGCGGCCGCTGTCCGGCGGGCCTGCCCATCGGGCTGGCCAGCCCAGGCCGGAGCTGCTCCTGGCGGCCTGGATCCGGGAAGGCCGGCTCCGGACGGATCGGCTCCGGACGGATCGGCTCCGGGTACAGCACGCTCGTGGGCGCCGTCAGGAAGTCGCGGCTGCCCCCCGCAGCGGCAGGTTCCGGTGCACCACGCATAGGCAGCCGAACGGCCTCTCGATTTGGCTCGTGGCCATGCCGCGCATCCAGGGCAGGCCTCGGTCCGGGACCTCTGCCTGGCGCGGGGCCAGCAGGAGCGGCTGCGGCCCTGCCTGGTGCCGGCGGCGCGGGGCGAGACTCCGGAGCGGGCCGCTGCGCTGGCTGCGCGGTGCGGGCCGTGGTAACGAGCGGCCGATCCGAGGCCACTTCCTTCCAGTAGTCAGCGTCGGAGAGCTTGTCCCAGTCCGTGCTCGGCCAGTCACCCTCGTCGTACTTCCTGCTGCGGGCCGATCGGGCGCGCACCGCCGAACGGGCTTCCTGGCGCGGCTGCGCGCGGGCCGGCTCATCGCGGCTGTCACCATGGCCGCGGGTAGCGTGACCGCTACCGTCACGCCGCCGGTCACCCTGGCTGGGGTTGGTGTCCGCGTCGCCGTAGCCGCGATCCTCGCCCCTGCCTGCGCGTTCGCCCCCGCGCGGGCGCTCGCCACGAACTGCCCGCTCACCACGACCGCGCGCGTCGGCGCGGCGCTGGCGGGGACCGTCCTTCGGTCGGGCGGGCGGCCGTTGCGGTCCAGGCTGCTGCCCTGCCCGACGCCAATCTGGATCTTGGCGGCCGGTGGTCCTGCCGCGATCCCCTTCAGCGGGCCTGCCCCGGTCTTCTTCGCGGTCCGCAAGGTCCGCGCGCTCCTCATTACGCACGTATCGCATGCCGACCGCGACAGCGATGATAATGACTAGGACAACAGCTGCCAGTCCGATTACGAGCGGAAGCATCGCACCATCCAACAAGCCATGACCTCAAGAACGGCGCAAGCGAGGCACGCGCGCGGCCATCGACGCGGGCCTTCCCCGGTAGTGCTGACGCCCTGGATGAATATTCGAGGCTGGTCACTAAAACTGATTCTGTCGGACCACTATGGCCCGTGTCATGCGCTTCGAGAAGTTTAGCCCACTCTGTATACTTATAGTGACGAGATGATTACTCTCTGACTTTTAATGGCTGGATAACCCGTTCGCCGTTGCCGTCAGCCTGCCTCTCGCGATCGCGTCCCGGGCGATCGCCGTCCAAGCTTCTTTTGCACTGGCGTCATTACCGAGCGCCAGCTTCGAACTCAGCGCGTAAATGGTAAAGCGGTACTTATGACTCCCGTGAATCGGGCATGGCGCGTCATAGCCGGCAAAGCCCCGGCTATTGTCCGCCTGGTGCGTACCAGGCGGCAGCGGGCCCGCCTGGATATCCGTTGTCGTGGGGCTGATATCTAGCACGATCCAGTAAATGTACGGCGTGATGGGCGCGTCCGCGTCATCGACAACCAGCGCAAGGGCCTTAGTCCCCGGCGGCGCGCCGGACCAGTAGATGGGGGGTCGGTCGCCGTTACCGTGGCAGGTGTACTCCTGGGGGATGATCTCGGCCTGGCCGAAGGCGGGACTGGTGACCGTCATCACCTGGGGTTCTATCTGGCGAAGCGCTGGGGCGCCGCCGAGCAAGCCGCAGCCCGCTAGTAGCGGCACCGTGGCCAGCAGCGCGGCGGCGCCGCATGCCCGCCTGCCAATCACCCCACCGCACCGGGCCAAGCGCGCTCCCTTGCCAGTCGCTGCCATCCGTCCCGACGGGAGATCCTACGCTCCCGCTGCGGCCCGCCCGGCATGCTTGCTGGCACGGGGCCCGACCTGTCTGCATCGATAAAGTGACTTATCGACAAATTGCTTTTCCCTTCTCCGGCCGCAGTCCGCGGCGCAAGCGCGGCTGACGTGCGGCGGCCCTATATCGCCACGCAAATGCTGGCAACGGCCCGCGCAGTACTCCAGCAACAGACAGAACGCGGGCCGATGGCGGGCAGCGCCGGCTGGCCGTGGTCAGTCCGGCTGCCGGGAATTGCCGAGCATGATCTCGTCCCAGGACGGGACCGACGAGCGCCTGGTCCGGCCGCCGACCGCCTTACGCACCGGGCGCTCGCGAACCGGGCTCGCCGCGGCCTCCAGATCATCGGAGTCGGCACCGGCAGTATCGCTGCGGGCGGCCGGCGCCGCTGAGCCCCTCGACCCAGCCGCACCCGGCGACGCCGCATGAGCGGCACGGGTCGATTGCCGCTCCGGTTCGGCGCGCGGCTCGGCAGAATGCGAGCCCAGCCTGCGGGCGATCGGGGTGACGGTGGCGGTGACGGTGTCCTCGCCGCCCAGCCTTCCGGCTGGCAGGTCTGCCCCGGGCAGGCAGAGCCTGGCGGCGTTGTCATCGACCGGAGTCGCATGCCGCCGTCGCGGATCGAACACCCACTCGGCCATCTGCGGGCGATTGCCTGTCAGGAACATCAGCTGTACCTGCCAGTTGCCGTCGGCCCGCTTCCTGGAATCCCACTGGGCGTCATCCGCGATAGCGCCGCACTCGGCCAGTCGCTCGGCCACGATCTCGCCGAGCCTCGGGCCCGGTCCTGAGTCCCCTGGACTGCGGACAGTGGCTCGCTGCGCTTCCTGGGCACGGTACGCCCGCTCGGCAAGTACCGGGCCCTCGAAACGGCGGACTCGCTCGATCGGGATTCCTGCCACGTCGGCGATCTCGTCCGCGGTCTCTCCGGCACGGATCCGGTCCTGGATCTCCTTGGGTCGCAACGGATTCTCCACTTCGATCTCGTACTGAGCGAGCCGCGAGAACTGGCCACGCGCCACTGTCCTCAGGCGGTCGTCGATGGGCAACGAAAACCGCCCGCCTCGTCCCGGCACGGCGAGGACGGCGTAGCTCCCGTCCTCGCTGACTGCAACGAGGCGCAGTTCCTGCATCGACGTCCCTTCCGCGCTGCCCGGGGGCAGCGCAGCGGCAGAACTCGGACTTCCCCCGGATGAGTCTGACGGCTGGGGCGAGTCCTGGCCAGCACCACGCCCGGCATGTCCCGCACGAGCCTGATGGGATATTCAGCCCGGCCGCCTGGTTCACGAGGGCCCGGCACCCGAACGCAGCGTATTAACGGCGGCTCGGCCCGGCGCGCGGAATGCAGATAATCGCCTGCGGGCGCGGCCCGGACCGGCCAAAAGCCTGCGGCGCTCGCGCCGGCGGCGTGTCGGCAGCGCGGCTCACGTAGGCTTTCTGGCTATGCATATCGACGCGATCTTCAGCGCTATCGGGCGCTTCGCCGTCCGGTTCAGGTGGCTCGTCCTGGTGTTCTGGATCGTCGCGGCGATAGGGGCCGTCTCGCAGCTGCCGGCGTTGTCCAGCGTCACCCAGAACAACAACTCCAAGTTCCTGCCGGCCAGCGCGCCGAGCGAGCACGCGGCGGAGCTCGCGGCCCCGTTCGGCACCGCCAACCTGCAGCCCGTCCCGGTGGTGATCGCGCGCCCGGGGTCACAGCTCTCGGCCGCCGACCTTACCGCGGTAACCGCCTTGCAGCGCCAGCTCCGCACGGTCCCCGGCATCAGCCGGGTACTTGACGCCGGCCGCTCGCCCGACGGCCAGGCCGTACAGCTCGTCGCGCTCGCGGTACAAGGCGGCGGCAACCAGAACCAGCAGACCGACCTGGTGGACGGGCTGCGCGCGAAGATCGCGCAGGCCGGGCTGCCGGCCGGCCTCCAAGCGCACCTGGCTGGCGATGTCGCGATCCAGGTCGACCAGCAGAAGGCGTCGGGCAACCAGGGCAACGAGGTCCAGGACCTGTCGATCGTCTTCATCCTCGTGCTGCTCGTGCTGATCTTCCGGTCACTGACCCTCGCGCTGACGACTGTCGCCCCGGCCGTGTTCTCTGTCCTTATTTCCGGTCCGCTCGTCGCCGAGGCCGCACGCCACGGGCTCCAGGTCTCCCCGCTGGCCCAGTTTCTGCTGATCGTCCTCGTACTCGGCGCCGGTACCGACTATGGCCTATTCCTGGTATTCCGGGTCCGCGAGGAACTGCGGGCCGGCGCCCATGGCAAGGAAGGCGTCGAGTACCCCGGCTCGCACGGGGTGCTCAGCGGGCTCCTCGGTGACCTGATCCACCCGCGGCCGGCGGCCAGGCAGGCGATCGTCACGTCGGTCACCAGGGTCGGCGAGTCGATCACCTTCTCCGCCGCTACCGTCATCGCGGCGGTGCTCACGCTGCTGCTGGCCAGCTTCTCCTTCTACTCCGACCTCGGCATCCCGTTCGCCATCGCCATCTGCGTCATCCTGCTCGCCGGACTCACCCTGCTGCCCGCGATACTCTCCATCCGGCTGTCCCTGCTGGCCATGAAGCGCACTCTCTTCCAGGCCGTTTTCGGCCGGCCGAAGCTGATCCCGTGGAACATCCAGGGATCAGGCAAGATGGGGCTGTGGGGCCGGATCGCCGGCCGGATCGTTCACCGGCCTGCGCTCACCCTGGCCATCGGGGTCGTGGTCTTCGGCGCCCTTGCCATCGGCGCAACGGGCTACGTAGCCGGCGGTTTCGGCGGAGACACCAGCCCCCCCGCCGGCAGTGACTCGGCCGCCGGCACGGCGCTGCTCGCCAAGCACTTCCCGCAGTCCTCGGCGAACCCGACCAGCCTGATCTTCCGGTTCGCCAGGCCCGTGTGGGACAACCCGGCGCCGCTGGCGGCTGCTACCAGCCAGCTTCGGGCAAGCGGCCTGTTCACGCAGGTAGCCGGGCCGCTGAACCCGACTGGAGCGGCGCTGACGCCAGCCCAGTACGCCACGCTGCACGCCAGGCTCGGCCCGGCCGCCGCGCTGCCAGCGGTGCCGTCGCCGGGTTCCGGGGTGCCGGTGGGCCTCTATCAGACCTACCGGGCCAGCTCGAACTACGTCAGCGCGGACGGCCGCACGGTGCAGTACTCCACCGGCCTGAAGGCCGGAGATCCCGGCAACACCCCGGCGCTGAACGCCGTCCCGGCGATCCGCGCCGAGACCACCAAGGTCGGCAAGTCGATCGGCGCGGCTGATTCCGCCGTCGGCGGCGAGGCGCCTGCTATCTACGACATCAGCGCCATCTCCAACAGCGACCTGAAACGAGTCGTGCCGATCGCGATCCTGGTCATCGGCATCCTGCTCGCCCTGGTGCTGCGCAGCCTGGTAGCCCCGCTCTATCTGATCGCCTCGGTCGGGATCTCCTTCCTCGCCGCGCTCGGCCTCTCCGTCCTGCTCTTCATCAAGATCGGGGGGAGCGGCGGGCTGGTGTTCTTCATGCCGTTCCTGATGTTCATCTTCCTGCTAGCGCTCGGCGAGGACTACAACATCCTGGTGATGACACGGATCAGGGAGGAGGCTCAGAAACTTCCGCTACGGGAAGCAGTGACTCGTGCACTCAGCGCGACAGGCACCACCGTGACCTCGGCCGGGATGGTGCTGGCGGGCACGTTTATCGTCTTCGGCCTCGTCGCGGGCCGGGGCGCCGGCGGCAGCCAGTTCCGCGACATCGCCCTAGGCCTGGCGTTCGGCATCCTGATGGACACGTTCCTGGTCCGTACGCTGCTCGTGCCCTCCACCGTGGTGCTACTGGGCAGGTGGAACTGGTGGCCATCGAGGATGAGCCGGCCCGGCACGGAACCCGCCGGGCTGACCGCCGGCGCAGGGCCGACTCCCGCAGCTCCGAGCCCCGCAGCTCCGAGCCCCGCAGCTCCGAGTCCCGCGGAGGCGAGCCCAGCAGGCCCGAGGCCCGCTGAGGCTGACGGCGGCCTGCAGCAGCCCGATCCCCGGCGCTGATCGCAGGATCGAGTGCCGTCGCTTCCCCGGATCAGCGTCATACTGCCGGTCTACGGCGTGCCGGAATACCTGGACGAGTGCCTGGATTCGGTACTCGGGCAGGCGCCCGGGGACACCGAGGTCATCGCGGTCGATGACGCATCGCCGGATACGTGCGCGCAGATTCTTGATGCCAGGTCCCGCCTGGACCCACGGCTGAAGGTGATCCACCTGGCCGAGAACGCCGGGCCGGGAAACGCGCGGAACGTCGGCCTGAAGAGCGCTACCGGTGACTACGTCTGGTTCACCGACGCCGACGACCTGATAGCGGCCGGCGCTTTCGCGGAGATCACTGCAAGGCTCGGGCATGACCAGCCCGATGTGCTGCTGATCGACTACGAGGACTACTACGCCGGAGGGCGGACCGGGCCGAGCCCGGGCGCCGCGCTGCTCCGGGCTGCTCCCGCGGGCACCTTCACGCTCGCTGAGCAGCCCGCGCTGCTCAGCTTGACGATGACCTCCTGGAGCAAGGTCATCCGCCGCGCGTTCCTTGCCGAGATCGGCATCGCCTTCCCGCCAGGCATCCACGAGGACGTGCCCGTGTCCTGCGCGGTCCTGCTCAGCGCCAGGCGGATCAGCGCACTGGGCCGCGTCTGCTACCGCTACCGCAGGGCCAGGCGCGGGTCCTTTATGGTCACCACGAGCGACCGGCACTTTGACATCTTCGGCTCCTATCAGGCCGTCTTTGATCTCCTGCCCGCCTTCGCGCAGAGCGCCGGGGAGCCTGTCAGCGACGCGGTCAGGGCAGCCCTTTTCGAGCGGGCCATCTGGCATTACACGACCATCCTGGGCACCGGCGGCACCGGGATCGGCGCGGCCCGGATCGGCGGGCTGGTGCCCCGCGGTGCTCGCAGGATGTTTTTCGAGCGCATGCACAAGGACTACCGCCGCTGGCGTCCGGCCGGCTATCGGTACCCGCCCGGCGCCCGGGGGGCCAAATTCCGGCTGGTGGAGCGGAACGCCTACCGGACGTACGCCGTTCTGGAACCGGTGAACCAGCTGCGAGTGCTGGTGAGCCGGGCCGCCTCCCGCTTGCGCGCGTAGATGACACGGGTGCAAGGAGCCTGGTCTTCGGAACAGGTAGCCCAGCCGGAAGAACAGGCAGTCAACAGGTGGTCGCAGTCAACAGGTAGTCCAGCCGGAAACTAGCGGCGGTATATGCCGACCGCGATCGGGCTGGTGCCTAGGAGCCTCCTGAATTAAGGCCGTTTCCGGGTCGTCCGCCGGGTCGTCGCGGCGCCTGGTGGCCTGGTGCCGGTCCCGTGCTTGCGCTGAACTGGGGGGTGGACCGGTCGCGGCTGCCG
>Ga0302314_10002325_pt1 | contig 35321 bp, 30 predicted proteins | sample III_Palsa_N2_3_FD_200533 | JGI IMG/M metagenome (GOLD analysis project Ga0302314, IMG submission 200533) | Peat permafrost microbial communities from Stordalen Mire near Abisko, Sweden - III_Palsa_N2_3 | ecosystem: Environmental > Terrestrial > Soil > Palsa > Peat permafrost | place: Sweden...
GCGGTGGTTTCCAATAGGGATTGTGTCGACCATCGGTCGGACTGCGCGAAGCCCAATACGCGTCCCGAAGGGACCGCTCCGCGCGCAGCGGGTTCGTCCGGCAGGACTCTTCTTTGCTCGAACGACAAAGACAAATTCGGGGGTCTCTCCACAGCGCTTCGCTTCGGTCGAGATGACACGGTCTCTTTTCCAGGTTTGGGGATGGGCGGGAGCGGTCTCGCTTCGCTCGATGCCCACCTTGAATCGCGATAAAGCTGCGATTGAAGATGGGGCACCCCGGAGGTTTACGTCCCACCCTTCGACGATGAGACTGTCGAAGATGGGCCACCCGGCGGTTTCGTCCCACCCCGGTTAGGGGTTGGAGAGTTCGGTGAAGATTTCCAGGATGGATTGGGCGTTAGCGCGCATGTCGTAACGGGTGAGGAAACAGGTGCGGGCGTTGATGGACATCTGCAGGCGGACGGGGGGGGTGAGAGAGTGCCAGCGGGTTAGGAGGTCGATCGTGCCGGGGAGGGTGTCGGGGGCGGTGAGACCGGCGCGGGCGGTGAGGATCTCTTCGTGGATGTTGACCTTGTCGGAGATGAGGACGGGGGTGGCGCAGGCGAGGGACTCGGCTACGGCGATGCCGAAGTTTTCCTGGTGGGAAGGGAGGGCGAAGACCTTGGCGGCGTGGAGGGCTCCCCATTTTTGAGGGCCTTCGAGCATGCCTGTGAAGTGAACGCGGGAGGTGAGGCCGAGGGTCTCGGCGCGGGTGCGGAGTTGGTGGGTGAGGCTGTCTGGATCGGGACCAGCGAAGACGAGGTGGAGGTGGGCTGAGGTGGTTTCGGATTGAGGGAAGACCTGGGCGAAGGCTTCGAGGAGGAGGTCGCAGCCTTTCTTGGGGTGGAGGCGGCCGAGGAAGAGGAGGAAGGGTTTGGGTGTGCCGTCGGGGTTGGCGAGAGTGGGGTGGGCGGTGAGGAAGGTGGAGATGAGGGCGGCGGGGTCGGTGGTAGGGGCGGTTGCGCCGTAGGGGACGATGCGTGGGGTCCAGCGGGAGAGGGGGAAGCTTTGGCGGGCGAGGCGGGACTCGGCTTGCGAGGTGAAGAGGACGAAACGGGCGCGGCGGAGGAGATGCGACTCGGTGAGGAACCAGTAGGTGGACTTTTTGAGGTGCTTGAGGGGGTAGGCGTGGCGGAACCAGGGGTCGAGCATGCCGTGGGAGAAGACGGCGTAGGGTTTCTTTTTATTGATAGTGGCTATTCGGAGGGCGATGCCGGGGTATTGCCAGAGGCCGTGGAGGACGACTCCGTCGTAGTGCGGGAGGTTGGTGCGGAGCCAGGGGAGGAGACGCGGGGTGAAGGCGTAGCGGGCGACGCGACCATTGCCGAGGGCGGGGCCGAGGGGGTGGATGGTGAGTTTCTTGATGTCGGGGTGCTGGAGGAAGGGGGCGGTGGGGGCGTCGAGGGTGAGGGCTTCACCGTAGGCGCCGATGGAGGGGTAGGTGGCTAGGAGGCGGCGGACGCTGTTGGAAGGGCCTCCGGCGCGTTCGTCGAGTGTGGCGATGATGTGGAGGATGCGCATTTGGTCGGGAGGAGGCTCGGGGGACCGTTTTGGGGATGATACATGGAGGATAGGGAATAGGGTTGGCGAGCGGTTTACGTCCCACCCTTCGACGGTGAAGCTGTCGAAGGATGGGGCACCCGGGTCTCCAACTCTTAGAAGCTGTCCTGCCGGACGGGCCCGCTGCGCGCGGAGCGGGCACTTCGTGCCATGTGATCCGCTTCGCTGTGGTTGCCAATTACGGATTGTGCCGACCATCGGTCGGGCCGCGCGAAGCGATTACACACCACGAAGTGGTCGCCGCCCGCGTAGGGCGCCCGTCCGGCAGGACACGTTTTTACGCGGGTAAGCCCGGAATGGAACGGGTTGGGAGGAAGTATGACGCTTTTGGGGGATGACGGGGCGGTTAGGATGAAGGAAGAACCCTAACCGAACCGCAGCATGGGAGTCTTATGAGCATGGCAAATGTTCCGGTGGCAATACCGCTTGGAGAGTTGGGCATCGACGAGAAGGTGCGGGCCGAGGCGCTCGCGCGGCGATACCACGCCGACTTCGTCGACCTGAAGAACTTCAAGATTCAGCACGAGCTGTTTAAGAGCGTGCCGGTGGACATGATGTTCCGCTATAACTTCGTGCCGCTGGAACAGCATGAGGGACGGCTGGCGATTGCGGTGTCGGACCCGTCGAAGCTGATGGTGCTCGATGAGATCTCGGGGCTGCTGGGACAGCGGCTGATTACGCGGGTGGCGACGTTGTCGCAGATCACCGATCTGTTGAAGAAGTCGGAGCAGTCGCAGCGGGTGTTGGACGAGGCCAGCGAGGGGCTGGCGTTCGATGTGCTGTCGAGCGATGAGAACTCGGACTCCAACATTTCGATTGAGCGGCTGACGGGTGAGGACGATATCTCGCCGATTATTCGGCTGGTGGATACGACGATTTTTACGGCGTTGGAACGACGGGCTTCGGATATTCATCTGGAGACGTTCGACGACTCGCTGCTGGTGAAGTACAGGATCGACGGCGTGTTGCAGCAGGCGATGGCTCCGATTGCACGGGAACATCATCAGACGATTTTGTCGCGTATCAAGGTGATGAGTGAGCTGGATATTGCGGAGAGGCGCGTGCCGCAGGATGGACGGTTTCGCGTGCGGTATAAGGGCAGGCTGATCGACTTTCGTGTGTCGATTATGCCGACGGTGCATGGCGAGAATGCGGTGCTGCGTGTGCTCGATAAAGAGTCGATGAGTGAAAAGTTCAAGAAACTTTCGCTCGATGTGGTGGGGTTTGCGGAGAAGGATCTGGTGCGGTTTCGGCGATATATCAAGGAGCCGTACGGGATGGTGCTGGTGACGGGGCCGACGGGGTCGGGTAAGACGACGACGTTGTATGCGGCGCTGAATGAGATCAAGAGTGAAGAGGATAAGATCATCACGATCGAGGACCCGGTGGAGTACCAGATTCGCGGGATTACGCAGATTCCGGTGAATGAGAAGAAGGGGCTGACGTTCGCGCGAGGGCTAAGGTCGATTCTGCGGCACGACCCGGACAAGATCCTGGTGGGAGAGATTCGCGATGCGGAGACGGCGCAGATTGCGATCAACTCGGCTCTGACGGGGCATCTGGTGTTCACGACGGTTCACGCGAACAACGTGGTGGACGTGCTGGGCCGGTTTTTGAATATGGGGGTTGAGCCGTATAACTTTGTGTCGGCGCTGAACTGCATTCTGGCGCAGCGGCTGGTGCGGACGGTGTGCGATTTCTGCGCGCGGGAGGTGCGGTATACGGACGCGGAGCTGGATGTGAATGGGCTGGATCCGGCGGAGTGGCAGGGGTTTGCGTTCCGCGAGGGCACGGGCTGTATCGAGTGCGGAGGGACGGGGTTTCGCGGGCGGTCGGCGATCCATGAGCTGCTGGAGCTGGATGACGAGATTCGCGAGATGCTGCTGGCGAAGAAGCCGGGCAGCGAGATTCGCAAGAAGGCGAAGGATAAGGGGATGGCGTTTCTGCGGGACTCGGCGATTGACCGGGTGCGGGAAGGGGTGACGACGTTGAAGGAGATCAATAAGGTGACGTTTATCGAGGCGGGGCGGTAGTAGGCGGTCGAGATTGTTGGGGCGGGACGATTGCGATCAGGTGTGCGGGACGGGATTCGGGCGGGGTATGTCCAAGAGGGTAAGAGGGTAAGCTAGGACGAATGGAGATTTTGCCGAAGAAGTTTGGCTTGCGGCCGCAGCTGGCGGTGGAGATTCGCGCGGGCGGCGTTGTGGCTGCGCGGGCGGGTGGAGCTTCGTCCGATGCGGGGATTCTGGGTGCGGTGGCGCGGGCGGAGCTGGGCCGGGATGCGGTGGAACCGGGGCTGAAGCCGGGGAACATCAAGGCGCGGGCGGCGGTGGTTGCGGCGGTGAAGAAGACGCTTGAGGCGGTGCAGGAAAAAGGTACGGGGCGGGCGGTGACGGTGGTGGTCCCGGACGCGGTGGTGCGGGTGCTGCTGCTGGACTTTGATACGCTGCCGACGAAGGCGGCGGAGGCGATGCCGCTGGTGCGGTTTCGGCTGAAGAAGCTGCTGCCGTTTGAGGTGGAGGAGTCGCAGGTGAGCTACCAGAGGATGGTGGCGACGGGCGGGGCGGGCTCGAGTGGATCGGGTGGGAAGGAGCTGCTGAAGGTGGTTGCGGTGGCGATTCCCAAGGCGGTGCTGGACGAGTATGAGGGCGTGATCCGCGAGGCGGGATTTGAGCCGGGCGCGGTGCTGCCGAGTACGCTGGCGGCGCTGGCAGGGATTGAGGACGAGGCCGGAGCGGCGGCGCTGGTGGTGAATGCGGGGAGCCAGGCGGTGACGACGGCGATCGTCGAGAACGGCGTGCTGCTGCTGCACCGGTCGGTGGATCTGTCGGGCAATGTGCAGGTGGGGATTCTGGCGGAAGCGCTGGTCGTGACGGAGACGGTCGAGACGATTGCGGTGCTACCGCTGGTCGACCGCGACGCGAGCCAGCAGGAGTGGGCCATGCAGGAGGCGCTGCCGCCGTTTGGACGAGTCGAGGGGCGCGAGGTTGGCTCGATGGATGCTGGCATGAGTTCCGGCTCGATGCTGATCGATACGGTGACGGTGACCACTACGACCAGCACGCTGAACGGGCGGCTTGAAGAGGTGGTGCAGGCGGTGAGCGTGGCGGCGGCGTACTACGAGGATCTGTTGCAGCGGTCGCCGAGCGAGGTTTTGTCTGCCGGAAGCACAGGCGCGGAGAAGCTGGCGGCGATGCTGCATGAGGCGGGATTTGGCGTGGTGAGCGATGCGCGGACGGGTGAGAGTGCAGTGACGGTGCGAGAGATTGTAGGGGCGGAGGCGCTGGGTCCGCAGGCAGCGACCACGCGTGTGCCGGCATGCTGGTTGGCCGGAGTGCGGGGAGCGTTGCGAAGCTGATGAAGATCTCGGTTAATCTTGCGTCGCGTCCTTTTGTTGAGCTGCGCCCGGTACTGGCCAAGCTGCGGCTGACGATGGTGGCGCTGGCGGTGCTGGCGATCGGGTTGGCGTTTGGGCTGCATGCGCTGACAGTGAAGGAGCGGGCGGCTTCGGCGCGGATGGATGCGTTGAAGGCGCAGACGGCGGCGGTCCAGAACCAGTTGAGTGCGAACGAGGCGCGGATGCGCCAGCCGCAGAATCGGGCGGTGCTGGAGCGGGCGCAGTTTCTGAACACGCTGTTTACGGAGAAGAGCTTTAGCTGGACGGCGGTGATGATGGATCTCGAAAACGTGCTGCCTGCGGGCGTGCAGGTGACGGCGATCGAGCCGCAGATTACGAAAGAAGGCGATGTGAACATTCGGCTGCGGGTGACGGGCGACCGGGAGCGGGCGGTGGAGCTGGTCGAAAACCTGGAGCGGTCGAAGCGGTTTCTTGCGCCGAGGCTGATGAGCGAGTCGCTGCAGGCGAACCAGGGCACGGCGGCGCAGTTGCAGTCGGTTCCGGGAGCGGTGGAGTTCGATATTTTGAGCGGGTATAACCCGCTGCCGGTGCTGCCGAAGCATGCGCATGCGACCGATGCTGCTGCGGACAAGAGTGCTGCGGCGAATCCTGCGATGCGGCCCACAGGGAAGAGCGGAGGGGCGCGATGAGCGTGCGTGTGGTCACGGCTACGGCGCCGGTCAAACTGCCATGGATTGAGCGGGTGCGCGGCGTGCTGACTCCGCTGAACCTGCACATCGCCGGGGCGGTGGTGCTGGGTGTTGTGAATCTGTATCTGCTGATCCATCTGGGCGTGTTGTGGGGACAGACCAACAGCCAGAATGAGGCGGCGATGACGGAGGAGCGGGCCAAGCTGCATGGGGCGCAGGTCGCGGCCAAGCCGCTTGAAGGGCTGGACGGGAAGCTGGCGACGTCGACCGAAGAGGCGGACAAGTTTTACCAGGAGCGGCTGCCGTATGCGTACTCGCGGGTGGTGGAGGAGCTGGGCGCGCTGGCCAAGAAAGACAATGTGAAGCTGGCACGGGTGCAGTATGGGTTTGCGCCGGTGGTGGGCGATCCGTCGCTGACCGAGGCGAAGCTCGATGCAAGTTTGAGCGGGGATTACAGGCCGCTGGTGGAGTTTGTGAATGCGCTGGAACGCGACCGGATGTTCTTCCTGATTACGGGCGTGACGTTGACGGGGCAGCAGAGCGGCACGGTGAACCTGCGGCTGAAGATGATTGTGTACAAGCGGGCGGCGCATGGGACCGAGCAGGCGGATGGGCCGCTGGTTCCTGCTGCGACCGATGAGAGCGCGGCGCAGGGCGAGAACGGAGGCCCTGCGTGATCAAGCTGGGAGCTGAAGATAAGAAGAAGCTGCCGATCCTGGCGGTGGTGGGTCTGGGCGGGCTTGGGGCGGTGGTGTGGATCTACTCGCAGTTGAGTACGCCGAGCGTTCCGGCTGCTCCGGCGGCGGCGGTGGTGGTGACGACGCCGGTGCGGGCTGTGACTGCGACTGCAACGACCGGGGAGAGTGCGGCGAGTGGGCGGAATACGGGGCTGGCGGGACTGGCGGGTGCGGGTAAGGTGTTGAGCGGATCGGCGCAGTACGACCCGACGTTGAAGATGGATGGGATGCTGGTGGCGGAGTCGCTGGTGTATACGGGGTCGGGGCGGAATATCTTTTCGCCGAACTCGGCTCCGACGGCGATTGCGATTCCGGTGGCGAAGTTCTCGGCGAGGCCGGTGACAACAGCACAGACGATTGCGGCTGCGCCGACCGGGCCGCCACCGCCGCCGCCGATCAACCTGAAGTTCTTTGGGACGGATACGGGCGCGAATGGGGCGCGACAGGCGTTTCTGCTGCACGGTGACGATGTATATGTGGCGTCGACCGGCGATATTGTGCAGCGGCGGTACAAGATTGGGACGATCTCGGCGAACTCGATCGAGGTTGAGGATCTGGCGAATAATAATAAGCAGATGCTTCCGCTGCAGAGGTAGGGATGGCGATTCCAATTCCGACGACGGCGACAACACGAGGGCGGCGCGAGGGGGAAGAGGGATTCCTGCTGGTGGGCGTGATCGTGATGGTGGCGCTGGTGCTGATTGTGCTGAGTGTGGCGGCGCCGAAGGTGGCGTTTGAGTTGAAGCGCGAGAAGGAGCTCGAAGCGGTGCATCGGGGGCAGCAGTATACGCACGCGATCCGGGTGTACTACCAGAAGATTGGGAGCTATCCGGGGTCACTCGAGCAGTTGGAGAAGACGAACAATATTCGGTTTCTGCGGCAGCGGTATGCGGATCCGTTTACGGGGAAGCCGGACTGGCGGCTGATCCCGGTGGGACAGAACAAGACGACGGTGAAGACGTTTTTTGGACAGCCGCTGGCGGGGATTGCGAGCTCGGGGCTGGGGTCGGCGGCGTCGATGAGCTCGAGTGGGACGAGCGGGAGTACGTCGTTTGGGACGGGGACGCTGGGGTCGAGTGGGACGGGGACAGGGAGCTCCACGACTTCTTCTACTTCAGGCACGACGGGGACGTCGAGCGACTCGAGTGGGAGTGCGTTTGGGAACTCGGGGACGAGTTCGACAGGGAGCGGCTTCGGGAGTTCGTCAGGGTTTGGGTCGGGCTTTGGGTCGGGTTCGGGATCGAATAGCGGGCCGTTTATGGGGGTGGGGCTGCCCAAGGATCAGGCTTCGCTGATTACGCTGAATGAGCAGACGAACTACTCGACTTGGGAGTTTTTGTATGACCCGAGGATTGAGCAGTTGTATGCGAAGGCGAATCTGATGGGTGGGGGGATGACGTCGACGGGTGCGGGCAGTCTGGGGTCGGCTTCGAGCATGAGCAGCTCGGGGACGGGGTTTGGGAGCTCTACTAACTCAAATAGTTCATCGTCCTCTTCGTCATCTTCGTCGTCTTCGAGTTCGTCCAGTTCGTCTTCGGGGAGTGGGACGAGTAGTACGACGACTACGCCGCAGTAAGGCTAAAGACTGAAATGCGCCCTTCGCGGGCGGCGGGCACTTCGTGCCGTGTGATCCGCTTCGCGGTGGCCGTCATAGAAGATTGTGCCGACCATCGGGAGGGCGGAGCGAAGCGATCACACACCACGAAGTGGTCTCCCTCCGCGCAGGAGGCCCGTCCGGCAGGACATGTCTTTGTCTTAGGGCTTCCTGGTCGTAAGATCCAAGGCGTTGGTGCGGAGCTTGCCGATGCGGCCTTTGGGGCCGACCACGAAGGGGAGGGCCAGGGCGTTCCAGTTCTTGTCGGCGTCGGGGGTGTCCTGCGCGGTTGGCAGCAGAGGCTTCCAGTTCTTGCCGTCATCGGTGGAGATGTCGGTGCCGTTGGGGCCGATGGTGATCCAGGTTTTTGCTTCGGCGTCGTAGGCGACGGCGGAGCGGAAGCCGTGGGGTGGGGTGGTGACAAGCTCCGGGTGCTTGGCTTGCATGTAGATGGCGGTTCCTGTGGTTGACTCCGGATTCTTATAGTCGCCGCCGACGATGACGCCACGGATCGGGCCGCCGAGGGACTTTTGCTCGCCCTGATGAGGACCGGGATAGGTCAAGGCGACGGAGAAGGCTCCGCCCGCCTCGCCTTTGGCCAGAGGGAGGAGGAAGCTGGTCGCGGAGGGTTCGGCTGCCGTGAGGTTCTCGAAGAAGAGGGAGGGTCCAGCGGTGCCTCCGGTGACGAAGACAAGGTCGGTGTGGTGGGCGAAGAGCGAGGAGTTACTGGCGGCGAAGACGCCGTGGGTTTTGGGGTCGGCGGCGTTGCCGGGGATGGCGAGGAAGTGGAAGCTGTGGCCGCCGTCGTCGGTGCGGAAGAGGGCGAAGCCGGTGAAGGAGCCTCGAGTGACGGGGTCGCCGAGGAGGAAGCCGTGGGTGGGGTCGGTGAACTGGAGTGCGTCGAAGAAGCCCTCTTTGTCGGGGTTGGTGAAGAGGAGGGTCCAGGTCTGGCAGCCGTCGGTGGTTTTGTAGATGCGGGAGAGGTCGCCGGTGCCCGAGCTCATGATGATGGCGGTGTTCTCGTCGAAGGCCTGGATGCCGCGGAAGTCGAGCTTTTCGGCGCCGGGGGGGATGGCGCAGGTCTGCCAGAGATAGCCGCCGTCTTCGGTGCGGACGACGGTGCCGTTGGTGCCGCTGGCCCAGGCGACTCCGCCGCCGGGGTTGGCGACGCCGCGCAGGCTGGCGGTGGTGTGGGACTCTTCGATCTCCCATTGGGCCTGGGCGGAGATGGTGGCGAGGGCTAGGAGGGTCCAGAAGATCGGGTGCTTCCACGACATGATTTTGAGTTCCTCCGGTTCAGTGTAGAGGCTTGTCCTGCCGGACGGTCGCCCTACGCGGGCGGCGGTCACTTCGTGACGTGTGATCCGCTCCGCGCGTAGCGGGCCCGTCCGGCAGGACATGCTTCTCTGTTTATGCGAGGTAAGAGGCGGCTTCGACGGCGGCTTCGGAGCCTTCGTAGGGGAGGAACATGGTGAAGACCGTGCCGCGACCAAGACGGCTGCGGACACGGAAGTGGCCGTCGTGCTTGTCCATGATCTCGCGGGAGACCCAGAGGCCAAGGCCGGTGCCGGTGATGCCCTTGGTCGAAAAGAAAGCTTCGAAGATGCGGCTCTGGGTGTCCTGATCCATGCCGGTGCCGTTGTCGGCGACGGTGATGCGGATGCCGTCGCGGCCGGTTCGCCAGTCGTGGGCGCAGGCGGTGCGGACGAGGAGACGGCCATCTTCGGCGAGGGCGTCGAGGGCGTTGCCGAGGAGGTTGGCGATGACCTGGCGAATCTCGCCGTCGCGGATGAGGATGGTGGGAGTGTCGCGGAAGCGGCGCTCGACGTGGACGCCGTGGCGGATCATGCGCTGTTCGAGCAAGGCGAGGACAGTGGCGATGAGGTCGTGGACGTCGGTCTTCGAGGCGCGGGTGGACTGGCGGTAGAAGCGCAGGGTTTGCATGGTGATCTGCGAGACGCGGTCGAGCTCGTTGCGGGCCATGTCGAGGTAGCTGCGGGCATCGTCGGGGATTTTGGACTGGCCGATGAGGAAGATGCAGTTGGTGATGGCTTCGAGGGGGTTGTTGATCTCGTGGGCGATGGAGGCGGCGAGGCGACCGGCGACGGCGAGCTTTTCCGAGCGGCGGAGGATCTCTTCGCTGCGCTTCTGCAGGGTGAGGTCGGCGATGAAGGCGGCGAGCTGCTGATCTTCTGGGCGGGCGGTGGGGTTGAGCAGGGCGGTGCCAATGAGGGTCTCGATCTGCTGGCCGGAGGAGGTAAAGCAGCTGGCTTCCAGAGACTCTGAGTTGGCGGCAAACTCGGCGGCAGTGGCAACGCGCTGGTCGGTAGCGACGTTGTGGGCGAAGGCACGCTCGGCGACCTGGGCGAGGGCGGGGCAGATGGCGTTGAGGACGATGCGGGAGACGGAGGCGGCGGAGGGTTGGGCAGGATCGGTCGAAGAGGAATCGAACGGCTCCTGGGCGAGCTGGGTGTAGTTGAGCATGCGCTCGATGGAGGCGTTGGCGTAGACGATGCGACCTACGGAGTCGCTGATGAGGAGGCCAAGGGGCATGCTCTCGACGAGGCGATGGAAGCGTGCTTCACTGGCCCGGAGGGCTGTTTCGGCGGCGCGACGATCGCGGCGGGCGGCGGCTTCGCGGAGCTCGCGCTCGATGGCGGGAACGAGGCGGGAGAGATTCTGCTTGGTGACGTAGTCCTGGGCGCCGGCACGCATGGATTCGACGGCGGACTCTTCGGAGACGGCGCCGGAGAGCATGATGAAGGGGACATCGATGCGGCTGGCCTGGAGGAGCTTGAGGGCGGCGGGACCGCTGAAGTAGGGCAGGTTGTAGTCGGCGAGGACGATCTCGGGGCGGATGGGGCTGTCGAGGGCGGCGAGCATCTCCGCGGTGGTTTCAACCCGCGTAATGGTTACGGCGATGCCGTTCTTGCGCAGGTGGCGCTCGATGAGGAATGCATCATCCGGATTGTCTTCAATGAGGAGAACATTCACGCGCGGGCCTTACTCCGAAGATTATCTTACCGGACGTATCCTGCCGGACGAGCCCGCTGCGCGCGGGGCGGTCCCTTCGGGACGTGTGATCCGCTTCGCGGTGGTGCTTCCGATGGTCGCAAAGAACGATTGTGCCGACCATCGGTCGGGCCGCGCGAAGCCCAATACGCGTCACGAAGTGACCGCAGCCCGCGTAGGGCGCTTTTTGCTGTTAGAAGGTTGGCGGAACTTCGTTCAGTACCAGCCAGTACATGCCGAGCTGGCGGGTGGCTTCGGCGAAGTCGTTGAAGTTGACTGGCTTACGAATGTAGCTGTTGACGCCGAGCTGATAGCTGCGGACGACGTCGCGCTCTTCGTCGGAGGAGGTGAGGACGACGACGGGAAGCATGCGGGTGGTGTCGCTCTCGCGGATGCGGCGGAGCACCTCGAGGCCGTCGACCTTGGGCAGCTTGAGATCGAGCAGGATGACCTGCGGGCGGATCGCGTTCGGGCCGAAGAGCAGATTGATCGCCTCTTCGCCGTCGCGGGCAACGCGGACATCGTTGGCAACATTCGATTTTTTGAGAGCCCGGATGGTGAGGAGCTCGTGATCGGGATCGTCTTCGACCAGCAGGATGAGGCGGGTGCTTTCGGCCATGGTGGCTATCCTAACGTAAACCAGAAGGTGGCGCCACGACCGACGACGCTGTCGGCCCAGATGTCGCCGTGATGGCGGCGGACGACACGGGCGACGGTGGCGAGACCGATGCCGGAGCCTTTGAAGTCCTTGTCGCCATGGAGGCGATTGAAGGCATTGAAGAGTTTCGCGGCGTAGAACATGTCGAAACCGGCGCCGTTATCGCGGATGAACCACGCGCCGCGGTCGCGGGCGGCGGGGTCCCAGCCGACTTCGATGACGGGGCAGGCGACGCGGGCGCTGAATTTGACGGCGTTACCGAGGAGGTTTTCGAGGGCGACGCGGAGGAGTTTGGGGTCGGCGTTGACGGGCAGGCCGGATTCGATGTGGAAGGTGAGTTCGCGCTCGGGGTCGGACTGCTGGAGGTCGGCGGCGACGGATTCGGCTATTTCGGAGAGGTCGAAGGGTTCGCGGACGAGCTCCTGGCGGGTGATGCGGGAGAGTTGGAGGAGGGCGTCGATGAGCTGACCCATGCGCTGGACGCCGGTTCGGACGCGGCGGATGTAGTCTCTGCCGACGTCGTCGACGGCTTCGGTGTAGTCCTCTTCGAGGGCGAGGGAGAAGCCGTCGATGGTGCGCAAGGGGGCGCGGAGGTCGTGGGAGACGGAGTAGCTGAAGGCTTCGAGCTCGCGGTTGGTGGTTTCAAGTTCGGCGGTGCGGAGGCGGACGCGCTCTTCGAGGGTGGCGTTGAGGAGCTGGATCTCGGCGGCGCTGGCTTCTGCGCGGGTGGCGTAGGCGCGGGCTTCGATGGCGTTGAACTCGGACTGGGCGCGGGCGGCGGCGAGGCGCTCGGCGGCGAGTTCGGAGTCGACGCGCATGGCGCGCTCGCGCTGGAGGTAGCGAAACATGAGGATGATGAGGAGGAAGTCCATCGCGCTGGCGAGGCCGATGGTGAGGCGGGCGCGCAGGCTGGCCTCTTTGGCGGCGGCTTCGCGGAGGATGAGCAGGCTCTGCTCCGCGGACTCCATGTGATCGGCGATGGTGCGGAGGTGGTCCATCTCGACTTTGCCGGTACCGCTGAGAGTGAGCGCCTGGAAGTCGTTGTCAACGTCGCCGCTGCGGCGCTCGGCGATTCCCTGCTTGAGGAGAGCGAGGCGCTGGTCGAGGACGGCGCGCATCTCGCGGGCGTTGGCTTGCTGGACGGGGTTGTCAGAGGTGAGCTGCTTGAAGCGGTCGACCTCGGCAGGGAGTTCGGCGACGGCCTGGGTGTAGGGGGCTAGGTAGGCGTCCTGGCCGGTGATGAGGAAGCCGCGATTGCCGGTTTCGGCGTCTTTGGCGGAGCTCATGATGCGCTCGACCTGACCGATGACCTCGAGGGTGTGCTGGACCCAGAACTCGCTTTCGAGGAGGACGTCGACGGAGCGGAAGGCCAGCCAGGTGTTCAGGATGACCACGGCGATCGCGCCGAAGAGTAACGTGAAGAGTACTGCTCGATTTGTCCGAGAGGTCATGAGTTTGGCTTCATTCTAACTGCGTGGGTGTCCTGCCGGACGGGCACTTCGTGCTGTATACCGCTTCGCGTGGTGCTCCCGATGGTCGCAAGATAAAGATTGTGCCGACCATCGGGAGGGCCACGCGAAGCGATCACATACCACGAAGTGGTCTCCGCCCGCGCAGGGCGCACTTCTGGGTTTAGGAGAGATGACCGTGCCGATTGGACAGATTGTGATCGAGATTGAGATTGCTCATGCGCAGTCGGTGAAAGACCGGCGGCAGGTGGTGCGGTCGATGAAGGACAAGCTGCGGCAGCACTTCAATGTGTCAGTGGCGGAGCTGGACGAAGGCGTGGTGTGGAATCGGGCGAGCGTGGGGGTGGCGGCAATCTCGGCTTCGAGGGGGTATCTGCGCGGACAGATGGAGGCGATCGAGAAGGCGGTGTATGGATATGCGGCGCAGTCCGGGGCGGAAATCAGCGATATCTATGGCGAGATACTGGACGGCGAGGCGGATGCGGAGCCTGGGGAAGCGTCGTCGGAAGGCGATTGAATGCTTTCCCGGGTGGGCAGAAGTAATTGAATCAGGTGACCTTAGACGAACGAGTTGAACGAAAAGCCGCATCGCCACTGGTCTTCGTGACCCCAACGGTTTAGCATATCCATTGACTATGCCTGAGCAAAGAGCACGAACACATCATCGTAACCGCATCACCAGCACCTTCGCCGACGAGATCGGCGCAATGCTTGAAGGGGAGTTGGCCGATCCCCGGATTGCGCCGTGCTATGTGACGGAGGTGGTTCTGGCTCCGGGGGGCAAGTCGGCACGGGTGTTTGTGGCCGTGCATGGAAGCTTCGAAGAAGAGGAAGAGACGCTCGCCGGGTTGATGACGGCGCGCACGTATATCCGTGCCGAACTGCGCGACCGTATGGGCGTGCGGCATGTTCCCGATTTGACATTCGCGATCGACCGGTCGGAGAAGATGACTGGGCGGATGGATGAGCTGCTGGGCCGCATGCGTAAACGCGATCAGAAGAGAACGACGATCCCCGCACCCGAGGCCACCGCGAAAGTCTGATGGATGACTCCCCTATTGCGGAATTGCTGGCGTGTTTTGGCCAGCATCGCCACTTTCTGATTACGTCGCACGCACGGCCGGATGGCGATGCGGTCGGCTCTGTGCTTGCGCTGGCGGAGATTCTCGACCAGCTGGGCGCGACGGTGGACGTGATCCTGGCCGACCCGATTCCGAATATTTATAAGACGCTTCCTCGGCTGTCGCGGATACGGCAGACTTCGTCGGCTCCGACGGGCGCGGCGGCGAACGGAGAGGCGACGGCTCCGGTGGTAATTCTCGAATGCCATTGCATTGAGCGGACCGGGCTGGCAGGGCTTGAGGGACGGTTGATCCTGAACATCGACCACCATACGAGCGGGCAGAACTTCGGCGCGGTGAACTGGATCGATCCGGATGCGTGTGCGGTTGCGGCGATGGTGTATCGGCTGGCGCTGGCGGCGGGCGTGACGATTACTCCGACGATGGCGACGTGCCTTTATACGGCGATCATGTCGGATACGGGGACGTTCACCTATCCGGGGACGAGCTCCGATACGTTTGCGCTGGCGCATGAGCTGACGCTAAAGGGTGCGAATCCGGCGAGGATTGCGCGCGATGTGTATTTTTCGAATCCGCTGAGCAAGATTCGCGTGCTGGGCGCGGCGCTGGGTAATCTGCAGTATGACAATCCGCTGGCCTGGAGCTGGGTGACGCAGCAGGAGCTGGAAGACACGCACGCCGACGCGGAGGACTGCGAAGGCGTGATCAACCACCTGATCGGCATTGAAGGCGCCGAGGCTGCGGCGTTTCTGCGGGAGCTGCCCAATGGGCAGTTTCGCCTGAGCATTCGCAGCAAGGGCAAGATCAACGTAGCCCGCGTGGCCGAGGCGCTGGGCGGCGGAGGCCATCGCAGCGCGAGCGGCTGTACGCTTGAAGGGCCACTCAACCACGCGGTGGATTCGATTCTCACCCAACTGCGGACGCAGCTCTGACAGGCTTAGGGCATCCCCCTACGATCGTGAACCTATCGTGACCGAGACACCACAATTTGCCGAGGACGGCACGCGGATCGCTGCTGCGAAGAGTTCGTTCGGCAGCCGTCTGCTGGAGCAAGTGAAGCAGCAATCTCCGCTGGAGTTTGTTGTGCTGATCGCCGTGTCGTGCTTCATCCTGCTGTATGGGCTGGTTCCGATCTTCGGCGGCGACCAGCTTGGGCTGGTGGGCGCGGATGAGCCGCGCTATGCGCAGGTGGCGCGGGAGATGCTGGAGGCGCACTCGGCGGCGTGCCACGAGGCGCATGCGAAGGTGTTTCCGAGTAGTTTGAAGGTGGAGTCGCTGGAGGCGTCGCTGCACTGCCTGGAGGGTGGGACGGTTACGCCGATTCTGTATGGCAAGCCGTGGCTGGAGAAGCCGGCGCTGTACTACTGGCGCGCGATGAGCTTCTTCAAGGAGTTCGGAGTTTCGGACTGGTCGGCACGGCTGCCGTCGTCGTCGGGCGCGTTCTTCCTGGTGCTGCTGGTGTTTCTGCATATGCGGCGGTTCCGGCCGGGTGGGCATCTGGACGCGGCGCTGATTACGGTATCGTGCCTGGGGATTGCGAGCTTTGCGCGCGGGGCTTCGACCGATATGCAGTTGGCTGCGCCGTTCTGCATCGGCATGCTGGGGTGGTATGCGTGGTATGAGACGGGCAGGAAGTTCTGGCTGTTCGATCTTTACTTCTTTGGGGCCGCGGCGACGCTGGCCAAGGGGCCGGTCGCGCCGTTTCTGGGGCTGACGATCATTGCGCTGTTCCTGGGGCTGCGGAAGGAATGGTCGGCGCTGCGGCGAACGATCTGGATTCCGGGCATCGTGCTGTACCTGGTGATGGTGCTGCCGTGGTACATCGAGGTGCAGCGGAGAAATCCGACGTTCTACCGGCAGTTCTTCCTGGAACATAATCTGGAGCGGTTCGCGACGAACCGGTATCAGCATCACCAGCCGTTCTGGTATTACCTCGCGGTGTTGCTGATTGCGCTGATGCCGTGGACGGTGCTGGGGATACGGGCGCTGGTCGATGCGGTCGAGGTTTCGATTGCGGAGTGGAAGGCACGGCGGAGGCCGCAGCGGTACCTGGGGCATGGACGAGCCGGGGATGCGTTCCCGGAGTTCCTGGTGCTGTGGGCGATCTTTCCGGTGCTGTTCTTCTCGTTCTCGGGGTCGAAGCTGCCGGGGTACATTCTGCCGTCGATTCCTCCGCTGACGATTCTGGTGGGCGATTATCTGAACCGCATACGGCGGGAGGGACTGCCGCGCTGGCTGCGGTGGTCGCATGCGGGGATGTGCGCGGTGCTGGTGTTTGTGCTGGTGCTCGCGCCGCAGCATATGCAGTACGAGACGCTGGTGCCGTCGATGCAGTGGCTGCTGATTGCGGGTGCGGCGGCGGTGGCGACGATGCTGGGTGTGGAGTTCGCGATCCGGCGGCGAGGGATTGCGCTGCTGGCGACGGCGACGCTGGTCCCGGTGATCGTGCTGCTGGTGTTCCTGCTGGGCTTTCATGGGCGGGAGCTGGATCTGAACTACTCGGCGCGGCCGCTGGCGAGGGCGATCGAGCGGGTTGCGCCGGAGGCGCGGCTGGTTGCGGTTGAAGGCGTGAAGCGGGATATGGTGTATGGGCTGGCGTTCTATCGCGATCAGCCGATGGTGCACTATGAGGCCAATGGCGTTCCCGATGCGGAACACCTGCTGGTGATTCGGGCGAACGATACCGAGGCGCTGAACCACTGGCTGACGGGCAGGATCTATGTGCCGCTGTTCCTGTATGAGTCGCAGGGGCTTGAGGTGTACAAGGTCTATGCGCGGACGGAGTTCCGGGAGACGGGGCAGGTGGAACCGACGGATTCCGTGACGCCTGTAACTCCGACGATGCCGGTAAATCCTTAGGCGCTGCTTCCCTTCTCTGCATGGCAACGGTACGTTCGGTGGGTGGTTGGATACCGGGCTGAAACCCCAGCGGCTATACTCTCATCCTGTATTCTCGGAGCAGAGATGCAAGCGGGAGAAGCGAATTGAGTGTAGCGACCCAAGTGGAGATTCTGGACATACGCCACTTCAATGCGCGCCAGCTTCGCCCACTGCTGGAGCATGAGGCCGCGCTGTGGGAGCAGCGGCTGTCGTGGGACTATTCAGGGTCGACGGAGCTGCTGCTGCAGTATCTGGACTCGCAGGTGCTGCCGGGGTTTGTGGGGGTGGATCGGGGGAAGCTGTGCGCGTTCAGCTTCTGTGTGTACGAGGGGCAGAAGGCGATTGTGGGGGATGCGTATGGGATCGACTGCGGATCGCTGAGCGGGCTGGCGCTGACGCGGCTGATGCTGCGCCATATGCTGGAGATGCTGGTGCATTCGCCGACGGTGGATCGGATCGAGTCGCAGCTGCTGCTGTATCCCGAGGGCGCGACACGCGAGGTGTTTGTCGAGGCGGGGTTTTCGGTGCATCTGCGGCTGTTTATGGAGTGCAGGCTGGAGCCGCTGGGACCGTTGTTGGAGCCGGAGTCGAACGGGGCTGCGAAGCGGGCGGCGGAGTCGCTGGTGGTGGGGGATCTCGCGATCCGGCGGTGGTCTGGGGTTCACTATGAGGCGGCCGCGGCGCTGATTCATGAGAGCTACAAGGGGCATCTGGACTCGTTTATCAATGACCAGTACCGGTCGATGCATGGGTCGCTGCGGTTTCTGCACAACATTGTGCGGTTTCCGGGGTGCGGAGTCTTCGAGCCGGAGGCTTCATGGCTGTTTGTGGACCGCAGGACGGGAGCGCTGGCGGGGGTGGTGCTGTGCTCGAAGGTTGCGCCGAAGACGATCCACATTACGCAGCTTTGTATTGCGCCGGAGCACAGGGGCAAGGGGCTGGGGCGGATGCTGCTGCGGCATACGATGCAGCAACTGGCGCGGGCGGGGTTTGAGCTGATTACGCTGACGGTGACGGAAGAGAATGAGGCGGCGGTGCGGCTTTATCGGGAGATGGGGTTCTCGACGCGGCACCGGTTTGAGGCGATGGTGCTGGATAAGCCAAGACGGTAAGAGCGCCCTGCGCGGGCGGCGGTCACTTCGTGACGTGTGATCCGCTTCGCGGTGGTGCTCCCGATGGTCGCAACAGAGGATTGTGCCGCCACGCGAAGCGATCACACACCACGAAGTGGTCGCCGCCCGCGCAGGGCGCTTTTACGCTTGCTTGCCGCGTTTTGAGGCAGTGAGGGCGAGCAGTAGAAGTGAGAGGATCAGGCCGCCACAGGTGTCCAGAAGGACGTCGGTGAATTTGCCGGTGCGGCTGGGCAGGAAGCTCTGGTGGATCTCGTCGCAGGACGCGACGACGAAGGTGGAGAGGATCGCCAATAGCCACGCGCGGAGACGCCAGACTCCGTCCGACAGCCGGAGATTCGTGGCGAGGGTCCAGAGCCACGAACGGAAGAAGAGCAGGCAAAGCGTGCCGTAGCCAAGGAAGTGGCCGGACTTGCGGAGGATGTGGTTGGTCTCGTCCCAGTTGGCGTCGCTGATATGGCCGAAGAGGAACTCGCCGAAGGGGCGGAGGAAGCGGCTGGTGTGCGCGGCGGAGAAGGTTGGCGTGGACTCGATGGCGATCACGATCATGCCAAGGATCGCGGGCAGCCAGACGAAGAGGAAGCCGCGCAGGCCGGTGTGGACGCGCGTGGGGGGAGTGGGTCTTCGCAGGAAGATCGAGGGCATGATCGCTTTCGTATTCTTAGGCGGAGGGCCAGCTACCGCGTCGTTACTCGACGTGGTAGTTGGGGGCCTCGCGGGTGATGATGACGTCGTGGACGTGGCTTTCGCGCAGGCCCGCGCCGGAGATGCGGATGAAGCGGGCGTTCTGCTGGAGCTCCGGGATGGACGAGCAGCCGAGGTAGCCCATGCCGGAGCGAAGGCCGCCGACGAGCTGGTAGACCATGGCTTCGAGGGGTCCGCGATGAGGGACGCGGCCTTCGATGCCTTCGGGGACGAACTTGGCGAGGCGGTTCTGATTGGGCGTCTCGCGGGCGGTGAGGGACTGCCGCTCGCCGACGGAGATCTCGTTCATATCTTCCTTGCCCTGGAAGTAGCGCTCGCCGGAGCCTTGCGCCATGGCTGAGAGTGAACCCATGCCGCGATAGGCCTTGAAGCTGCGGCCCTGGTAGAGGATGGTCTCGCCGGGGCTCTCGTCGACACCGGCGAAGAGCGAGCCCATCATGACGACGCTGGCGCCTGCGGCGATGGCCTTGGTGACGTCGCCCGAATACTTGATGCCGCCGTCGGCGATGACGGGGATGTTGCGCGGACCGGCGGCGCGGAAGGCCTCGGAGATGGCGGTGATTTGCGGCATGCCTGCGCCGGTGACCATGCGGGTGGTGCAGATGGAGCCGGGGCCGATGCCAACCTTGATGGCGTCTGCGCCAGCGTCGATGAGGGCCATTGCGCCTTCGTAGGTGGCGATGTTTCCGGCGAGAAGGTCAACGTTGGGGAAGTGCTTCTTGACCAGGGCGACGGCTTCGAGGACGCGGGAGGAGTGGCCGTGGGCGGAGTCGATGGCGAGGGCGTCGACGCGGTTGGCGACCAGCGCGGCGGCGCGCTCGAGGAAGTCGCCGGTGGCTCCGATGGCTCCGGCTACCCGGAGACGGCCTTGCGAATCCTTGGCGGCGTTGGGGTATTTGAGTTTCTTCTGGATGTCCTTGACCGTGATGAGGCCCTTGAGCTCGAACTCGTCGTTGACGACGAGGAGCTTCTCCACGCGGTGCTGGTGGAGGATGTGCTCGGCTTCTTCAAGGGTCGTTCCTACCGGGACGGTGATGAGGTTCGTCTTGGTCATCACCGAATCGATGGGGAGGTCGGTGCGGGAGACGAAGCGGAGGTCGCGGTTGGTGAGGATGCCGACGAGCTTTCGATTCTTGGTGACAGGGACGCCGGAGATCTTGTAGCGGCGCATGACGTCGAGCGCGGCGGCGATGCTCTGGTCGGGCGTGATGGTGACGGGGTCGACGATCATTCCGCTTTCGGAACGCTTGACCTTGTCGATCTCTCCGGCCTGCTGCTCGATCGAGAGATTGCGGTGGACCACGCCCAATCCGCCCTGCTGGGCCATGGCGATGGCGAGGCGCGACTCGGTGACGGTGTCCATGGCGGCGGACATGAGCGGGGTGTTCAGCGTGATGTTGCGGGTGAGCTGGGTCTGGGTGCTGACCTGGGTGGGCACCACATCGCTGTAGGCAGGGACGAGGAGAACATCGTCAAAGGTAAGTGCTTCGGGTACGGGCATGCTGATCATAGAAATTAGAGTCCCTGGGGGTGGTCGGGGGTTCGGACGGGGCTGTGCCCTCGTTTGGGGGCCTCATCGGGCGAAGGGATTTGATCGATTGTAGAAGGGGGGCGGGGTTGGGGCAACTTTTGGGTACAATTGACCAGCACGCAACGAGGGTGGCGCAATGCACGATGCGATCACGGTGGGGATTCCGGTACTGGCGATTCTGTTCGGGGTGCTCTGGAATAACCAGGGACTGCGGGACCTCAAGGGCGACCTGAAGGACCTCAGAGGCGAAATGCTCGGCCAACGAGCTGAGTTGATGGGGCATTTGCTGCGGCTGGAGACAAAGTTCGACCGCATGCAGTCGGATTTGGCACAGTTTTATCGGATTCTGGGCGAGCATGGCGCCAGGATCGACAATCTCGAGAAAAACTAAGGCCATAAGGCCAGCTGAACAGCAGTCAAAAAAGTTGTCCTGCCGGACAGGCCTCCTGCGCGGAGGGCGGGCACTTCGTGCCGTGTGATCGCTTCGCGTGGTGCTCGCTCGGGCTCGCGAATAAGGTTTGTGCCGACGAGCGGGAGGGTCGCGCGAAGCTTCCACACACCACGATGGGTTCACCGCCCGCGTAGGGCGCTTTCGCTCTGGATATGACAGGGATTGAATCTCCCGACGGCTCGTTGTATGATGACGCTTGCAGACGAATTTGTTCCGTCGCTGTAAACCGTGAGCAAGCCGGTGACGACGGGAAGGATGAGTGGGCCAAAGCCCACTTTTTATTTGCTCCAAAATGCGCTGAATTTCGACGGGCAGCGCAGGAAACAGGCTGTTCCGGGCGGCGTTTCGCGTCGCCGACGCCTGCAGAGACTGGTATGGCAGTGCAGTTGGACGCAATTCGGGCAACAGCGGAGCGGGTCGCCGTCTCGCACCAGTTAGAGCTGGTGGACCTGGAGTTCTCGGGCGGGGCGAAACATCGGTCGCTGCGAGTCTTTATCGAAAAGAACGCCGAGGCCCGGGCGAAGCTGGCCGAGCAGGCAGCGGCGGGCGAACTGGAGCCTGAGGCGCTGCCGCAAGGCGTTTCGCCGGAGCTGCTGTCGGGCGTGACCCACGAAGATTGTGAGGTCTTCGCGCGGGATTTTGGTACGGTGCTGGATGTTGAGGATCTGATTCCGGGCGCGGAGTATACGCTCGAAGTCTCTTCCCCGGGCCTGGAACGAAAGCTGAGCAAGCCCTCGGATTACACACGGTTCAAGGGCAGCCTGATCAAACTGCAGACCTTTACGGCGATCAATAACAATCGCCATTGGCAGGGCCGGTTGGCGGCGTTTGAGGACGGAATTTTGAGCCTCGACCTGTCGGCGGTGAAGCAGAAGGGTAAGGCGAAGAAGGCAGCCGCCGAGCAGATTGTTGCGATCGCTCTGGCAAATGTCGAGAAGGCCAATCTCGTCGCCGAGATCTAGCATCGGACAGATTGGAAGCAATCTTTAGTACGACTCAAAATGGGCCACGCCAGCGTAGACGGCAGTATCGAGCGACCGCGTTGGATAACGGTAAGGCAGCCAAGAAGGACGAGTGAGCAATGGCAAGTGTTCTGTATCAGACGATTGAGACGTTGAGCCGCGATAAGGGGATCGATCCCGGCATCGTGGTGGGCGCGGTTGAGGATGCCATCGCGCTGGCAACCCGCAAGTACTACAAGACGCAGGAGAACATGCGCGCCGAGATGGACAAGGACACGGGCGAGATCCGGGCGTATGTGTTCAAGACGGTCGTCGAGACGCCGGAGCAGGTCGAGGACGAGATCAACCAGATCACGCTCGAGCAGGCGCGCGAGATGGCTCCTGAGGTCGAGATTGGCGGGGAGCTGCGGTTCTACAAAGACACCACGCCGCTTGGGCGCATCGCCGCGCAGATGGCCAAGCAGGTCATCTTCCAGAAGGTGCGCGAGGCGGAGCGGGACACCGTGTTCCTCGAGTACAACCACCGCGCGGGCGAGGTTCTGAACGCGACCGTGAAGCGGTTGGAGCCGATGGACGTGATCTTCGACCTGGGCAAAGCCGAGGCACGGATGCCGAAGCGCGAGCAGTCGCGGCTGGAGCAATTTGCCGTGGGCGAGCGGGTTCGCGTGGTGCTGCTGCGCGTTGATCGGGCGGCCAAGGGGCCGCAGGTGATCGTGTCGCGCGCTGCTCCGGCGCTGGTGCAGAACCTGTTCCAGAGCGAGGTTCCGGAGATCTACGACGGCACGGTTTCGATTCGCGCGATTGCGCGCGAGGCTGGTGAACGGACGAAGATTGCGGTAATGAGCCGCGACAAGGACGTCGACCCGGTCGGTGCGTGCGTGGGCATGAAGGGCATGCGCGTGCAGTCGATTATCCGCGAGCTGCGCGGCGAGAAGATCGACATTATCGAGTTCTCGGAAGAGATTACGACGTTTGCCGAGAAGGCGCTGCAACCGGCGAAGGTAAGCCGGGTGTCGATTGTCGACCTGGGCGAGAAGCAGATTGAAGTGATCGTCGACGATACGCAGTTGTCGCTGGCGATCGGCAAGAAAGGCCAGAATGTGCGGCTCGCGGCGAAGCTGCTGCAGTGGAAGATCGACATCAAGAGCGAGGAAGAGAAGCGCCAGGAGGTCGAGCAGCAGATGCAGGCGATGTCGGGCGGCCCGACGACTCCGGTCGAGCAGGTGACTGAGCTGGGCGAGGCTGTGCTCGAGAAGCTGATTGCGGCTGGCATCACGACGGTGGAAGAGCTGGCCGACATGACACCGGAGCAGTTGGAAGAGGTTCCGGGGATCGGCGAGAAGACGATGGAGAAGATCTCGATCGCGGTTCGCCACTACTTCGGGCAGTACGAAGAGGGCGAGGAGCGTCCGGCGACTGCAATTGCGGCGGTTGCTGCTGTATCTGAAGGAGAGGAAGTTTCGGCCTCCGAGGAGTCGGACGAAGCCGAAAAGGAAGCCGAGGGATCGATGGCCAGCCAGAAGACACCGGAAGAGTTGCTCGCAGCCGAGGCCGACCAGGGCGAGGCGGAAGAAGTGAAGGGCTTTTCGACCGAAGACATTGCGGACGCGGAGGAGATCGACTCGTTGAGCGATGCCTTCTCGGATGCGGACGCACGGGAAGAACAGATTGAGATGCAGAACGATGCCATCGACGAACTGGCGAATCAGGCCCAGGAAGTCTCGGACGAAGGCATTGACGGCGACGGAAACGATCGTGGTTAGCCAGACCGGCCACGCACAACAGCTACGTCTGAATGAGCCGGCTCGCGATTACCGCGCAGCCGGCGATTTCAGAGATAATAGAGATTGCAACTATTCCCACTGCGCTGAGGCTGACATGAGCAGTTGACACCGCAGGGGACGAAAAGGGACGGATGATTAAGGTTCGAATCAACGATCTGGCACGAGAGCTGGAAGTAAAGAGTAAGCCGATTCTGGATGCGCTCGAAGCGATTGGCGTAACCGGAAAGACGCACTCCAGTTCCATCGACGCTGACCAGGCCGAGCGAGTACGCGATTACTTCAAGAACGGCAGCCGTGGCAGCAGCAACCGCGCCGCAGCCGAGGCAAAGCCCAAGTTCGATCTGTCCCACGTCTCGAAGCCCGGCGATGCGCTGCGCGCGATTCTCGAGCGGAAGAGTGCAGAGGCGGCGGCGAAGAATGCTCCGCCACAGAGGCCGACGGTGGCCGTGGTTGCACCGCGTCCCGGTCAGCCGGTGACGGCAGCACCAGCCGCGACTTCTGCTGCGACACCGAGTGCTCCAGTGGCTTCGGCTGTGCGGCCTGCGGCAACGGTCGCGGCTGCTCCTCCGGCACCTCCTGCTCCCCCCGCACCACGCCGCATTGTGCCGCTGCCCAGCCAGGGCGCGCGCATTGTGGCTCCGGCTCCTACGCCTGGGGCACCTGCGATTGCAAGCCGTCCGCCAGCCGGGCCGGTGGTGGCTCGTCCGCCTATTGGCGGCGCTGTTGCCGCGCCTGCACAGGGTGTGGTGGCTGCTCGACCGGTGGTTGCTGCTCCTGCAGCGCCCGTCGCGGCGGCTGTGCCCGTCGCTCCGAACGCCGCTGTTGTAGCCCCCAAGCCCGTCGTTGCGGCTGCTCCTGTTGCTGCGGCTCCTGCAGCGGCTGCGCCGGTTCAAGCGGCTGCTCCGATTGCGCCTGCTGCTTCTACGACTCCTGCGACTCCCGCTCCTGCAGCGGCTGCTCCGGCAACGCCTGCTCCGTCCGCTACGGTTTCGACCGCTGCGCCTGAGACGGCCGCCCCTGCGCCTGCGGAGGAACCGGTTGTTGCTGCGCCAGCACCGCCTCCGGGACCTCCGGCACGTCGCGTGATCATGCCGCAGACTGGGCCTCGTCCGATCTATACCGCACCGCCACCGCCTCCGGGTGGAGTGCAGCGTGGACGCCCGATCTTCGAGCGGCCGCGGCCGGGTGGACCGAGCAGTGGACCTCCGGGTTCGCGGCCTCCGATGAATATGGCACCGGGCGCACGGCGTCCGATGCATCCGACGCGTACCTTCCCGGGTGGACCGGGTGGTCCTGGCGGACCGGGCGGCGCTCCGGGACGTCCGGGCTTTACGCCGGGTGGAGCACGGCCTGCCTTTGGCGCGCGGCCAGGATTCGGCGCGCGGCCAGGTGGAGCACCGGGTGCTCCGGGCACGATGCCGGGACCGGGCGAGACGCCGGGCGGTATGCGGCCTGCGGCACGTCCTGGGCAGCGTCGTGGCGGACAGCGCTACGAGAAGAGCAAGGAAGGCCCGATGAAGGGCTTCCAGCCACCACCGCGTTTTGGTGGATCGCAGATTCAGCGCGAGCCCATGCCGATCACCAAGACGATTACGGTGACCGAAGGCATCAGCGTGAAGGATCTCGCCGAGAAGCTGGATGTGCGCGGTAAGGATCTGATCGCGGTACTGCTGATGAAGGGCGTCTTTGTGACGGTCAACCAGTCGCTCGACGGCGAGTTGGTGAAGGATGTTGCGCGCCAGTTCGGCGCCGATGCCCAGATCATCTCGGTGGAAGAGCAGTTGGAGAACGAGGCCATCGAAGGCTTCCTCGAAGACACGACCGGCATGGTCGAGATCAACCGCTCGCCGGTGGTCACGGTCATGGGTCACGTCGACCACGGTAAGACGTCGTTGCTTGACGCGATCCGTTCTACCGATGTGGCAGCGGGTGAAGCGGGCGGAATTACGCAGCATATCGGTGCGTACAAGGTCCACGTCACCAAGCCCGACTCTCCGGCGTTTGGCCGCGAGATCGTCTTTCTCGATACCCCGGGTCACGAGGCGTTTACACGCATGCGTGCACGTGGTGCGAAGATCACCGATATCGTCGTGGTGGTCGTTGCGGCGGATGACGGCGTGATGCCGCAGACGCTTGAGGCGATCGACCACGCGAAGGCGGCGAACGTGCCGATCATCGTGGCGGTCAACAAGATCGACAAGCCCGAGGCGAACCCGGACAAGGTGAAGCAGCAGCTTGCGGATCGTGGATTGCAGCCGGAAGCATGGGGCGGAAGCACGGTCTTCGTCGATGTATCGGCGAAGAAGCGGCTGAACCTCGACCTGCTCGAAGAGATGATCTGCCTGGTTGCCGATATCGCTTCGCCGAAGGCTACGCCGGATCGTCCTGCGGTTGGAACGGTCATCGAAGCCAAGCTCGATCGTGGGCGCGGCGCGGTGGCTTCGATCCTGGTGCAGAACGGTACGCTGCGGCTTGGAGACAGCTACATCGTCGGCAACACGTTCGGTAAGATTCGCGCGATGTTCGACGACCGTGGACGGGCGATCACCGAGGCAGGACCTTCGACTCCGGTCGAGATCCTGGGTCTCGAAGGGATGCCGGATGCGGGCGATACGTTCCTCGTAATGGCGGACCGCGACAAGGCCAAGGGCATTGCGCAGTACCGCAAGATGAAGGAACGCGAAGCGCAGTTGGCCAAGAGCTCACGCGTCTCGCTCGAAGGACTTGCAGAACAGATCAAGCAGGCCGGCATGAAGGACCTGAACCTGATCCTGAAGGGCGACGTGCAGGGTTCGGTGGAAGTGCTGGCCGATTCGCTGCAGCGCATGTCGACCGAGAAGGTGCGCGTTCGCGTGCTGCACTCGGGTGTGGGCGCGATCACGGAATCCGATGTGCTGCTGGCTTCGGCTTCGAACGCGGTCGTTATCGGCTTCAATGTGCGGCCTGATCGCAAGTCGGCTGAAGTGGCCGAGCGCGAGAATGTCGAGATCCGGCTGCACTCGATCATCTACGAGCTGCAGGACGAGATTACGAAGGCGATGTACGGACTGCTCGAGCCGGTGTTCAAGGAAAACTACGCTGGACGCGCCGAAGTGCTCAACGTCTTCAAGATCACGAAGGTCGGTCAGATTGCGGGTTGCCGCGTGACCGATGGCCTGATCAAGCGTTCGGCGCAGGCTCGCCTGATGCGCGATGGAGTGGAGGTCTGGAAGGGTAAGATCTCTTCGCTCAAGCGCTTCAAGGACGACGTTGCCGAGGTACGCGATGGCGTGGAGTGCGGTATCGATCTGGCTGGCCACAAGGATATCCGCGTGGGCGATGTGATCGAGACCTTTACCACCGAGAAGATGGCCGACGAGCTGGGACAGAATACCGCCGCAGCGAAGAAGGCCGAGAAGGCGGAGAAAGAACGCGAGGCGGCAGCCGCTGCTGCTGCGGCTGCTTCCACCGAGAACACCGTCACCGCTTAGACAAGTTGCAGACCCAAAAAGAATGGCCGGAAGGGAAACCCTTCCGGCCATTCTTTTTGGGATAGAGACCATGTCCTGCCGGACGGGCCCGCTGCGCGCGGGGCGGTCACTTCGTGACATGTAATCCACTTCGCGGTGGTGCTCCCGATGGTCGCAATCAATGATTGTGCCGACCATCGGTCGGGGCGACGCGAAGCGGGTATACACACCACGAAGTGGTCGCCGCCCGCGCAGGGCTTTTATCTATCGCTTATTCAACGTAGGGCCAGCCGTCGGAGGTGAAGCCGAGGCGGTTGATCCCAAGTGTGGGCGTGCCGTTGTTGTTGCCGTCGTAGTAGTGGTAGACGAGCGTGGGCGTGGCGACGCCGTTGACCGTGTCGGTGAAGACGCTCTGGCCGCCCGGGCCAACGATGTTGCCGTGGGTGCTGAGCAGCAGCGTGCCGCCACCACCGGTCGCGAGGTTGAGGCCGCCGCGATCGACGTACGGGCCGTTGGGGCTGGTGGCTCGGCCAACGATGATGCGGTAGGGGCTGGTCGCGCTGCAGCAGACGTTGATGGGCGCGAAGAGGTAGTAGTACTGCGTGCCGTTGACGATCCACGGATAGATGAACGAACCCTCTTCGCCTGCGGCACGGTAGGAGATGACGGGGTAGGTTGCGGATGGCGCGAGCGGCAGGCCGGTGGCAGGGTTGAGCTGCATCAGGTGGATGCCGTCCTGCCAGGATCCGAAGGAGAGCCACCAGTTACCGGTGGCGTCGATGAAGGGCGCGGGGTCGATAGCGTTCCAGGTGCTAGCCGAGGAGAAGTTCCAGACACTGTTGGTGGGCGCGGCTGTGGTGGCGGCGGTCCAGGAGGAGACGAGGACGCCCTGGTCGGTCCAGGGGCCGTAGGGGGTGGCGCTGATGGCGAGGCCGATGATGGCTTCGGCTCCGGTGGAGGGCTCGTAGGGGACGGAGTAGTACTGGTAGTACGTGCCGTTGGCGTAGAGGACGCTGGGGGCCCAGACGTCGGTGTTCTGGCCGTTGTTGTCGGCGAGTGGGGTTTGCAGGCCGGTCCATGAGGGGAAGTCGGGGCCGATGATGGGGCAGCGCGAGTCGACGGTGAGCCAGGCGGTGCCCTGCGTGGCGGTGCAGGCGCCCATGGAGCTGCTGGCAGAGGTGTAGGTGAAGGTGGTGAGGTCGGTGGAGTAGGCGAGGGTCTGGTGGGTGCCGTAGAGCCAGTAGACGCCGTTGGTGTCGACGATCAGGTTGGGGTCGTGGACGTAGATGCCGGTGCCGTTGACGGTGCGGGGCGCGGGGTAGGCGGGGGTTGTGGTGACGGTGAGGGCCCACTCCTGGCAGGTGCAGCCGGAGCCGGTGGTGGCGCGGGCGCCCTGATCGATGATGGCGGAGGAGGTAGTGCCGGAGTTGGCGTCTTCGAGGTAGAGGCTGCTGTTGACGTTCTGGATGAGGTAGTTGCCGTCTTTGAGGAGATAGAACTGCCAGAGGTGGTCGGGGGTGCCGTTGTCGGCCCATTGGAGGGCGGTGGCTCCGGCCGCGGTGGAGGCGGAAGCGATGCCCATGAGCTGGTGGGTAAGGAGGTTTTCGACGTTGTACTGGGTCTGCGCGGTACCCATGGGCATGACGTGCCAGTTGACGTCGGTGTTGCTGGCGCTGGCGGTCTCCTGCGCGAGGGCGGTACCGGCGACCTGGCTTTGGCCGGAGAGGCCGAGGACCATGCCGCTGGCGGCATTGGTCAGGGTGATCTGGTCGATGTCGCTGACGGCGCTGAGGGTACCGTTGTCGGGGGTGGTGATCGTCGGCGTAGTGGGGGTTGTTGTCGTCATGGAGGTCGAGGTGGTGGCTCCGCCGCAGCCTGCGAGGGCAACGGCGAGCAAAGTAAGGAGGGTGGGAGCGAAGGATGAGAGGCGGAGTGACGTGGCCACGGGGGCTCCTGAATAGAGAGATATCGGCAAACGTTTTCTTGAAGTCAGGCGACGCTACTTGCTTTTAATAAAGCTTGTCAAGAGCGATCTATCTCTCAAGACGAGAGCAATGCGATACGCCAGCAATCGTTTACTTTCGACTCAGATCGGCTTAGGTAATGAACGGTTTATTCGATCGCGAGAGAGATGGGTATCGGGGCCGTACACTGGTTCGCATTGAGCTCTGCGGTGCGAGCTCAAAAATACAAGCGATGGAGTTCTATGGCACTCAAGCTGAATGCGCGGTTTGTCGGCAACGTGTACGTGGTGGAGTGCGTGGGCAGTATTGTGCTGGGTGGGGAGTCGCAGTCGCTTGAGGCGGCGCTGGAACAGGGCGCGATGGAGTTTACGCGGTTTGTGCTCGAGCTGAGCGGGTTGGAGCGGATGGACAGCATCGGACTGGGAGCGCTGGTGCTGTTTGCGACACGAATACGGAAGCGCGGTGGGGATATCCGGCTGGCGGGAGCGCCTGCGTTTCTGGCGAATCTGCTGGAATTGACGCGGCTATCGAGCCTGCTGGTGGTGTTTGCGAGCGAGGAGGAGGCGATTCTCTCGTTCCTGACGCAGAGTGCGGCGGAAGAGAAGCCTCGCCGGTTTGGGACGCGGCAGTCGAGTGTGCTGGTGTTTGAGCAGGCGGCGGAGCTGTGCGTGTTTGTGCGGTCGGTGCTGGTGCAGCATGGGTTTGATGTGCTGTCGACGACGTCGCTGCGCGATGCGAAGACGCTGCTGCGGGTGGAGAGTGTGGATACGATTCTGGTGGGGCCGGGGACGGAGCAGCTTCCGGCGGAGACAGCGCTGGGTGCGCTGCGGGCGATGGCTCCGCGAGCAGCGGGGATGCGGCTGGATGCGGAGTTCAAGCGGCGGGACGCGGGGGATGCGACGGCGGTGCTGCTGGGGATGTTCGGGGTTGCTTAAAGCGCCCTGCGCGGGCGGCGGTCACTTCGTGACGTGTATTGGACTTCGTGTGGTCCTCCCGTTGGTCGGCACAAACATTCTCTTGCGACCATCGGGAGCACCATCGTGAAGCGGGTATACATGTCACGAAGTGACCGCCGCCCGCGCAGGGCGCTTTTTCAGCTTATGTTCAAGTTTGAGATCAGCTCGTCCGAATGGTAGCAGTGGGCAAGCGCGGTCTCGCGGGTGATGCGTCCGGCGCGGACGAGTTCAGACAGGGATTGGTCCATCGTGAACATGCCTTCGCGGCGGCCGGTGGAGATGTGCGAGCGGATCTGGTGGTCCTGGCCCGTGCGGATGAGGTTGCGGATGGCGAGGGTGGCCATCATGATCTCGACTGCAGGGTAGAGGCCAGGCTGGGCGGCGTTGCCGGTCGATGGGACGAGTTGTTGTGCGACGACCGCGACCAGGGCGAGTGAGAGCTGCTGGCGGATCTGCGGCTGGTTGCTGGTGGGGAAGCTGTCGAGAATGCGGGAGACGGTCTGCGCGGCGTCGTTGGTGTGGAGCGAAGAGAGGACGAGGTGGCCGGTCTCGGCTGCGGTGAGGGCGGCGGCGATGGTCTCGCTGTCACGCATCTCGCCGACGAGGATGACGTCGGGGTTCTGACGCAGCACGGCGCGGACGGCCTGGGCGAAGCTGGGGGTGTCGCGACCAACTTCGATCTGCTCGACGATGGACTTGCGGTTGGCGTGCTGGTACTCGATGGGATCTTCGATGGTGAGGATGTGGTCGCGGCGGTTGGCGTTGATGCGGTCGATGAGCGCGGCGAGGGTGGAGGTCTTGCCGGAGCCGGTGGGGCCGGTGAGCAGGATGAGGCCCTGGCGGCGGTCGGTGAGCGCAGCGAGCGCGGGCGGGAGATGGAGGGATTCGATGGTGGGGATCTGTGCGGGCAGGACGCGGATGCTGGCGGCGAGGGTGCCGCGCTGGTAGTGGAGGTTGGCGCGGAAGCGGCCGAGCGTGCCGCGGACGAAGCAGAGGTCGAGGGCGCGGCTGCGTTCGAGCTCGGCGGTCTGCTCGGTGGTGAGGAGTGGGAGCAGGAGGTGGCGCAGCTCCTGCGCGGTGAGCGGAGGTGAGGCAACGGCGAGCAGGGTTCCGTTGACGCGAAGGGTGACGGGAGAGCCAGCGACGAGGAGGACGTCGGAGGCGCTTTGTTTGACGGCGGATTGGAGGAGAGGGTCGAGGGAGTTCTGCCGGGCGGCTTGCTGGCTGGGCGCGGTGTGGTTCAACTCATGGACGATGCGTGAGAGATCGTCCTCGTAGACGGACATGCGGGCCCTCCGGGGCTTGGGTTGCGTCAGGCTTCAAGGGTTAGACGGGCGAGAGCGTGTGAGGGTTCCTTGCGGCTGGGCCTGTCGAGGTGATTGGTCTACGCGAGTCGGGAGCTTCGCTGAAGCGCGAGTCGAGAGCTTCGTTGAAGCGATAAAATCGGCTGCATGAAGATTACCGAGATTCAGGCTGCACTGAAGGACGCCGGCGTCGACGGCTGGCTGTTTTATGACCACCACTATCGCGACCCGCTGGGCTATCGGATTCTGGGGCTGGCGGACGATCTGCATGTGACGCGGCGGTGGTTCTACTATGTACCGGTGACGGGCGAGCCGAAGAAGCTGGTGCACCGGATTGAGACGGGACGCCTCGATTCCCTTCCCGGCACGAAGGCTGAGTACTCGTCGTGGCAGGAGCTGGAGGCGGGGATTGAAGCGTTGCTGGTGGGGCAGCAGACGATTGCGATGCAGTACTCGCCGCGCAACGCGATTATGTATGTGTCGATGGTGGATGCGGGCACGGTGGAGCTGCTGCGCGGGATGGGCAAGGAGATCGTGAGCTCGGCGAACTTGGTGAGCCAGTTTGAGGCGGTGCTGACGGACGAGCAGATTGCGACGCATTATGCGGCGGGCGAGAAGGTGGATCGCGTGCTCGCGGCGGGCTGGCAGGAGATGGGACGGCGGGTGCGTGAGCAGGGTGGGACGAGTGAGTTCGCGATCGTCGAGTTTCTGCAGGAGGGCATGCGGCGCGAGGGACTGGTGTGGGAGCACGGCACGAACGTGAGCTGCGGGCCGAACAGTGCGGACTCGCACTATCATCCGTCGGCGGAGATGTCGCTGGGGATCAAGAACGGCGACTTTGTGCTGATCGACATCTGGGCGCGGCTGGACCAGCCGAACTCCTGCTACTACGACATTACGTGGACGGGTGTGGTGGGGCGTGAGCCGACGGCGCGCGAGCAATCGATCTTTGAGACGGTGCGGGATGCGCGCGATGCCACGTGTGCGCTGGTCTCGGCGGAATTCTCTGCAGGACGGCCAATCGCGGGCTGGCAGGGCGATGACGCGGCGCGCAATGTGATTCGCAACGCTGGCTTCGGCGAGCGGTTTACGCATCGCACGGGACACAACATCGGCAATACGCTGCATGGGAGTGGGGCGCATCTCGACAACCTGGAGACGCATGATGAGCGGCTGATCCTGCCGAATACATGCTTCTCGGTTGAACCGGGGCTGTATTTTCCGGGGGAGTTCGGCGTGCGGGCTGAGGTGAATATGATCGCGCGGCGCGGTAAGGCCGAGGTGACGGGAAGGATTCAGCGGGAGCTGGTCAGGGTCTAGAGGCTTGTCCTGCCGGACGGGCCCGCTCCGCGCGGGGCGACCACTTCGTGGTGTGTGATCGTTCGCGTGGGGCTCCCGTTGGTCGCAACAGAAGATTGTGCCTGATATGATCAAAGCTGCATGACGACGAATATTCAGGCTCCGGCTCGTCCGGGCGAGACGACCGCAATCCGATCCGGAAAGAAGACAGGCGTTGCACCCGGCCTGGTTCTCTTTGCAGGCTGGCTGATTCCTGGCGCAGGACACTTGCTGCAGCGGATGTGGATTCGCGGGCTGCTGCTGCTGGCCTCGATCTTCGGGATGTTCGTCATCGGGATTGCGCTTCAGGGTAAGGTCTATCAGCTTGGTACCGGCGATCCGCTGGACATGCTGGGATTTGCCGGTGACCTGGGCGCGGGTGGGCTCTACCTGTTGGCGCGGATCTGCGATCTTGGGCATGCGTCTGTGCTGGTGGCCACGGCAGACTATGGGACGAAGTTCATCGTGGTGGCCGGGATGCTGAATCTGATCGCCGCAGTCGATGCTCACTCGCTGGCAACCGGGAGGAAGCAATCGTGACCTTGACCCACTTCAGCGCGGTGCTGCTGTTCTCTCTGTTTACCTCGATCGTCTTCGCCATCACGCAGCGGTCGGAGCCGAAGATGATGATTCGGTTCGGCGCGTTCTGCTTTGCGCTGTTCGTGGGCGGTACGATTGTGGCGAGCTGGGCCATGTGGGCGATCAAGCACTAGCCACGGCATCGTAGCGCACCGATAGCCATACCACTTACTAGTGATCGAGCCTGCTCCTCTCGACGCAGGGCGTGGAAATCATACGTTCCTAAAGTTTGTAACCTGCGCGCCCAGCCTATAGGGCAACCCCCGAAAGCACGATAATTCAGGAGAACGATTCCTACTCTGTCGTTCCTTCTTCTCGCGAGGAAGGAAGCCGAGGTCAGACGACCCGACGAGCAGAGACGAAGCGTTCCATTGCTGTACCTGGGAGTCTGTTTATGTCTCTTTTCTGCTTTGTCGTTCTATTCAACGGTGGAATGCATCCTGGCCATGTGCTGTACATGGTAGGGGTCTTCCTTGCTGTCTGGACTCTGGTTGGAATCTCTGTCCTGGCGCTGATTGCCGCATTCGGCGGGGTGCAACGCGCTGCCGTCCGGCTGAAGGCCAGCATGGCCGAGACGGACGGAACCTTACCCCTTCCCTTCTTCAATCGTCGGCGCAGGAGCGAGGGCAAGTTTAGCCTGAACCTGACGCGGCGGCAGTTGACGCTGGGCGAAGGCGCGGCGCTTGAGAAGCTCCATCATGCGATTGACTACCTGATCCAGAGCTACTCGCTGGACGATTTTGCCAGCAAGCCTGCGGCACAGCGTCCGGCGGAGTTTTTCGCCGCTGAGCTGCTGCTGCAAAGCCGCGCAGAGATGCTGGGCGCACGGCCTCCCATGCCGTCGTTCTTCTATCTGCTGCAGCGTCGGCTGGCGTACCTGATGGTTCCGGTCAGCAAGTAATTCAACGGCTGTAGAAGCGGGCTTTGTTGAAGCTCGTGGTCTAAGCGATAGACCAAGGCGGCGTAGAGAGGCCCAGGCTCTCTGCGCCGCCTTGTTGCGTCTCGATGTATCTGCTGCACACAGGGCAAAACAAAAGACGCAAGCTGCTTGTGGCAGCTTGCGTCTTCTTGTTGAAGGTTCGGTGCGGATGAGCCGGGCTCGATCCGCCTTGCTTCTTAGACCTCAGCGTTGGGGTCGCCCGCTTCGCCGGGGTTCTGCCCTTCCATCTGCTTGGCGAGCTCTTCGCGCTTCTTCTCGCGCGATTCGGCGCGCTTCTGAGCCTTCTCGTTCAGCTCGTGCTCGGCTCCGAGGAGCTCGATGTAGGCCATCTCTGCGGCATCGCCCTTGCGGGGTCCGACGCGCGTGATGCGCAGGTAGCCACCCTGACGGGCGCCGTAGCGCGGGGCGACGACGTTGAAGAGGCGGTCGACCGACTCAGGCGTCATGAGGTAGGCGAGAGCCTGGCGACGGGCATGAACGGAGCCGTTCTTGCCGAGCGTGATCATCTTTTCGACGATCGGACGGCTGGCCTTGCACTTGGTGATGGTGGTCTCGACGCGGTCCATCAGAATGACGGAGGTAACGAGGTTGCGCAGCATTGCGCGACGGTGAGAGGTATTACGGCCGAGTTTGAATCCGGCATTACGATGGCGCATTGTGATGTCTCCTTCGATCCGGCTTGAGCCGTGGATCGGATCTTGCGGTGGTGCCAGGGAAACAGGGACTAAGGCCTAGGGAATAGCAAACTCGATCTTAGAGCTTGCTGAGGATGGCACGTAACATCTTGCCAACTTCTACACAAAGATCTTCAGACTCTTTGAGCGCTTCCGGATTTCCGTAACCTAGTTCCCGTGCGAGTACCAATTGAGTTTCTACTTCGGAGTTCGAACCGCGAGCCATACCCAGGAATTGCTTGTACTCCCCGGTTGAATTGCGTCCGTACCCTTCTGCGATATTGCTTGCTACCGAAACGCTTGCTCTGCGTATTTGGCCAGTCAACCCGAACAACTCTTCTTTCGGGAAACCTGCGGTGAAACGATAGACGGCCAGGCTCATTGAATTGCTCGCTGCCAGACCAGAAGATCTCGAAACGATTCGCCCATTCGAAAGCCGCCTATATAGAGAGCCTAGGGAACGGGGCTCACTACGT
>Ga0302314_10002326_pt1 | contig 35320 bp, 40 predicted proteins | sample III_Palsa_N2_3_FD_200533 | JGI IMG/M metagenome (GOLD analysis project Ga0302314, IMG submission 200533) | Peat permafrost microbial communities from Stordalen Mire near Abisko, Sweden - III_Palsa_N2_3 | ecosystem: Environmental > Terrestrial > Soil > Palsa > Peat permafrost | place: Sweden...
CCAGCCCGGCGCAGAACGCGCGCCCCTCGCCGGAGAGCACGACGGCGCGCACGCCCTTCTCGGTCTTCAGCCGCTCGCCGGCGCCGACCAGGGCCTCGAACATGGCGTTGTCGAGGGCGTTCATCTTGTCGGTGCGCACCATGCGCACGTCGGCGACGCCGTCTTCGATGGTGATCGTGACGCGATCGTTCATGGCTCTATTCCTCCGTCAGGCCGCGACGTTTGCGCGGCCGACGTAGGGGAGGGCAAGCCGGAACCTTTAGACGTCCCGCCCGAGCAGCGAGGTTACGTTCATCCGCGCGCCGGCGAGGTCGGGGCCGAGACGGGTCGCGGCCTGGCGGATGCCGACCGGGTAGGCCTCGCCGCCATGGGCGATGTCCTCGGCCAGCATCTCAAGTTCGGCCAGCGCGCGGACGAACGCCTGGGCGTGGGTGCGGGCGCTATCCTGAGCCTCGGCGCGCAGCCGCTTCATCTTTTCGGCGATGGATTCGGCCGAGTTCAGCTCGACCGTATTGAACTTCAGCGCAGTGACAGTCATCTGACAAACCCCAATTTCGGTCCGCTCACCTTCCCAGGCTGGGACGTTTGCCACTGGGGTCTGCCAAGTTCGTGCCACGCGGGAATTAGATTTCGACCATCTCGAACTGGGCCTTGGACATGCTGCAGTCGGGACAGACCCAGTCGTTTGGGATGTCGGCCCAGCGGGTGCCCGGCGGGAAGCCTTCTTCCGGCAAACCTTCGGCCTCGTCGTAGGTGAAGCCACAGGTGCCGCACTGGTAGGTCTTGAAGGGGTCCGCCACGCTTTAAGCTCCCATGCCGCTCGGCTTTCCGTCGACGATCTGGTCCAGATACTCGCTAAGCCCATAGCCGACCAGATCGCCACAGCGGTACTCGGTCATGCCTTCGGTGATGCGGGTGTTCAGTTCCACCCCATCGGGGCCGGTGCGGCGGCTGCGCAGCGGGATCAGCGACAGCACCTTGCCCTCGACCTCATAGCTTTTGCCGCCGCGGGTCTTCACCTTGGCGCGCAAGGCCGTCTGATAGCCGTGCTCGTCCCAGTCGGTGTCCATCTTGCACTCGGAGATCAGGTCGTAGGCGCCGTCCGCGAACACCATCCCGCCTTCGTGCGGCTGGCCGTCCGCGCCGGTAACGACCGAGAGCATCATCCCGAAATCGCGGCCGAAGTTTAGCGGGCACCAGCGATACCAGTTGATCGCCGACCAATGCCGCGGCCCCCAGGATTTGTCGCGCAGGCCAAAGCCGTCGATCTCGTGCGTCTCTCCGGCCACGGTGAAGCGGCCCTTGGCGGCGACATGCTGCTCGTAGTGCGCCTTGGCGAACGACTTTTCCGGATCGATTTCGCGCGGCGCGCCATCGGCGCGCACCGTCTCGCCGCCGTACATCGGGCTGACGCCCTCGTAGTCGAGCTCGATCCGGCAATCGACCTGAGGATTGTCGCGGAACGCCTTGGACGGGTTGGCCATATCGAACGGCCGGTCCATCAGGCAGACCTTGCCGTCGTAGGTGAGCCGCAGCTGCTTGAACGGCTCGACCACCTCGATCCTGAGGCCGCCGGCGTTCATCTCGTCGTTGCTGGAAATTTTTGGCCGCGCGAACATGAAGCCGACCCGACCGCCCGGCAGGTAGACGCAGACGCTCATCTCCGCGTAGCCCTCGTTCGGCCGGTTGCCGATCCGGAACCAGCCGCCGACCTGGGTCGCGTGATCGAACACGTTGAAATACATGCTTTCATTGTAGTTCGCCGCCGCGTCGGGGACGTGGGTGTACTCGTCCGCGGGCAATAGGCGGGTGATCAGCTTGGGCGCGTCGTCGGCCATGCGGCAGGTCCTCAGGCGGTGGCGTGGGCGCGGTCGATCGCCCGCGAAATGGTCTCGAAGAAGATGTCGTAGAGCGCCGGCGGCATGTCGTGGCCCATGCCGGGCACGATCCGCAGTTCCGCGCCGGCGATGCTGGCGGCGGTGTCGCGGCCGCCGACGACGGGGACCAGCGGATCGGCCTCGCCATGCAGCACCATCGTCGGCGTCTTGATCGTCGCCAGCCGGGCGCGGCGATCGCCGGTGGCGCCGACCGCGTCCATCTGGCGGCGGACGCCGGGCGGGTTGAACGCCCGGTCCGCTTCGGCCCGCGCTCTCGCCGCCAGCGCACCGGGCGGCCAGGGGTAGCCGGGGCTGCCGATCGCCTCGGCTCTGGCCACCGTGTCGGCGATGAAGTTGGGATCGCTGGGGTCGAGCGGGCGGGTGTTGAGCAGGGCGACGTTGGGCGGCGTGACGTTCGGGTTGCCGGTGTTGGACATGATCGAGGTCAGCGACAGCGTCCGCGCCGGATAGCTGGCGGCGAACACCTGCGCGATCATCCCGCCCATCGAGACGCCGACGATGTGGGCCGCGGCCTTGCCGGCCGCGTCCAGCACCGCCGCGGCGTCGGCGGCCATGTCGTCGACGTTGTAGTTCTGGCCCTCCAACCAGGTGGAGAGCCCGGTGTCGCGATTGTCGAACCGGATCGCGTAGAGCCCGCGCGCCACCAGGAGGGCGCAGAACGCCTCCGGCCAGCGCGTCATCTGCGAGCCCAGTCCGTTGATCATCAACACCGCTTCGGCCGCCGGATCGCCGAATGTCTCGTACTCGATCTCGACGGCGCCGTTCCGGGCTCTCGGCATGGCATCCTCCCTGGTCCGCTACGCCGAGCGATTAGCGCGCCAGGGGACGGGTGTGGCAAGATTGTCGTCGCGGCACGCGTCGCCGTCGGCAAGACTTCCGGCGCAACCCCACCTCAGTTGTCGACACTTTACGAGCGCGGACGTCTCAACGAGCGCCGGTCGCTGGAATATCGGCCGAATAGGCGAGCGTCGTTCAGCGCCCCTTGGCGATCCGGTGCGAGTATGAGATAAAAAATCAACGCGCCTGTCCTTCTCGACCCTGATGAGGCGCGGCAATCAATACTGGATCGGGCCTTGGCGTGATCGCCGCGATGGGTCCGGATGGGGAGAGCTTATGATACATTTTCTAGTGTGGATCGTCGTCTCCGGCTTCGCGGGCTTCGTCGCCAGCAAGCTCGTGAACAAGAGCGGGTCCGGCCTGCTCGTTGACATCCTGCTCGGGATCGTCGGCGGCTTCGTCGGAGGCTTCATCGTCCACCATGTGCCGGTGCTGAGCAACCTCGGCGGCGGGGGCGGCATGGGTGGCTTCATCGTCGAGGTCATCGTGGCGATCCTCGGCGCAGCGCTGGTGATCTTCCTCTACAACATGATGTTCCGCCGCAGGGCCTGAGCCGCGGCTATGGGCGCCGATCGAGGCTGTCCTATCCCGCCAGCGCCCTGGCGAGATAGGGCAGTCTCTCGTCCATGCGGTAGTCGACCGTGCTGTGGTTGTCCGGGAACTCCTCGTAGCGATGGGCGACGCCCAGCTCGTCCAGCCGACGCTTGAAGCGCCGGGCGCCGTAGACAAGGTTGAACTGGTCGCTCGCGCCGCAGTCGATGTAGAGCGCCTTCAGGCCGCGCAGCGCGTCGGCCTGGCGCTCCAGCTTCACCACGGGGTCGTGCGCCAGCCAGTTGGCCCAGCGTTCGGGGATGACCTCGCAGGTGTCGGCCGTCACCGGCAGGCGCAGGCCGAGGAAGGCGTCCGGGTCGGGATCGTAGTGGGCGGCCATCGCCAGGATGTTGACCACCTTCATCGCCCCGTCGGACATCTTCGGCGCGGCTTCCAGCTTGGTCCACCACGCCTCGATGGTCCCGTCGCCCTTCGCCAGCGCCCGCAGCACGTCCGGCATGTCGGGCAGATAGCAGAGTTCGAACGCCATATCGCCCGAGTGGCAGGCCGCGGCCGCCCAGACGTCGGCGTGGTCGAGCGCATGCACGATCGAGCCGTAGCCGCCGGAACTCTTGCCGAAGATGCCGCGCCGCGCCGCGCCGCCGCAGCCGAACCGGCCCTCGACCGCCGTGAGCAGTTCGCCGGTCAGGAAGTCGGCCCAGCGGCCGGTCGACGCTGAATTGACGTACTGATTGCCGCCCATCCGGGTGAAGCAGTCGGGGAACGCCACCACTACCGGCGGCATCAGCCCCTCGCCGATCAGCCGGTCCAGCCGCTCCGGCACGTTCTCGCGGAAGGCAGACCAGTTGGTGTGCGCGGGCCCGCCGGCGGTGAAGCCGACGATGTCGACCAGCAGCGGCAGCCCCGCGCCATCGCTTCCGGCGGGGACGTAGACATCGACCCGCCGGTCGGTGGGATCGCCCAGCATGTTGGTCCGCAGAACCTCGCTCTCGACCACGAGCTGATGGACGGTCCCTGCCGGTTGGTTGGATTTCCGCATCTGCGCCTGCCTCTCGTTCCGTGGACCAGGGGCTAAGCCTGCGCCCGCACGATCTCAAGCAGCATGTCGGCGATTTGGGTCGGTGAATTCACTTCCCGCGCGGTCTTCTCGAACAGGCCGAGGTCCTTTTCCGGAATATCGCTCTGGCTGGCGGCGATGGTCCCTGCGGCGATCATGCGGCCGTAGGTCTGGTAGATCGGGGCCGGGAACAGGGTCTGCGTCAGCATCTCGACGACGGGCTTGGGATCGAAGCCCCCGTTGGCAACCAGCGCCAGCGCCTCGCTCATCGACCGCGCCGCCGAGATGATCAGGAAATTGCCGACCAGTTTAACCGTCGTCGCCGCGCCGATCTGTTCGCCGAAATCGAACACGCCCTGGGCGCCCATGGCGTCGAGCAGTGGACGGACGCGGGTCTTGGCCGGCTCCGGGCCGGCCATCGCGATCCAGAGCTTGCGCGCGACAGCCGCCTCGGGTCGACCGAAGACCGGCGCCTCGACGAACTGGACGCCGTGCGCCGCGTGCAACGCCGCCAGCTTCTTCGAGCCTTCCGGCGAGACCGTGCTCATCGAGACGTGCACGCCGCCCGGTCCCAGCCGGTCGAGCAGGCCGTCACGCGTCACCACTTCTTCCACCGAAGCGTCGTCCCACAACAGGCTGACGACAATTCCGCCTGCACTCGCCGCATCGACCGCCCGATCCGCCCGCGCGGCGCCCTGCGAGACGAGCGCGTCGGCCTTCGCCGCCGTGCGGTTGAAGACGCGCAGCGGGAGTCCCGCCGCCAGCAGGTTCGCGGCGATCGGCGCGCCGAGGTCGCCAAGGCCGATGAATCCGATCGTTTCAGGCATCTTGATCCTCTCCGGAGACGCGGAACCAAGCTTCGAACCGCTCGATATGTGTCCGTAATTCCGCGCGAAATTGACCGAGCGCGTCGATCTTCCCGTCAGCGTCGGCCAGATGGCGGCGCAGCAGGCCGAGCACCTTGCGCTTGGCCGCGACGCCGCTGGGGTCGGTGAAATAGAAGTCGATCACCGAGCCGATCTCGTCGAGGCTGAGTCCCAGCGCTTTCAGCTGATCGATCTTGCGCAACCGGGCGACAGTGTCGGCCGAGTAATAGCGCTGGCCGACGCCTTGGCGCTCGCCGGGCGGGATCAGGCCGAGGCCCTCGTAATAGCGAACCGTGCGGGCGGTCACGTCGGCCCGCCTCGTCAGTTCGCCGATGCGCATGCGGTCGGTCATAGAGGCACAAACATGACGTTCACGTCAAGTTTATCGGCGCCTTGGCCTCTGTGCAATGGTGAAGACGCTGGCCGGCGCTGATCACTCCTCCTCTAAGGACGACTTTTCAGCATCCCAGGGTCGTAAACAGACCCCCGAGCTCTCGCCTGATGCGCGCCACGTCGTAGTTGCGCGCGCCGCTGACGCTCCACCAGATCTGGTCGACGCGGAAGCGCGTGAACCACCAGAGCGAGCGCGCCAGCATGCTGGCTGTCTCGGCGTCCTCGCCATAGCTCCGTACGACCCCCTCCGCCGCCCAGCGGCCATAGGCCCAGAGGAACGCGAAATCGTAGGCCGGGTCGCCGAGGCGCGCGTCGGTGAAGTCGATCACGCCGGCCAACCGATCTGCGTGCGGGTCCAGCAGGATGTGATCCTCGCTGAAGTCGCCGTGGATGACGGCCGCGTGGTCGGTCGCCACGGCGGCGGGTAGGGCGCGATAGAACCGGTCCGCGGCGTCCAGCAGCGTCGGATCGAACGCCTCGGCGAGGCGCGAGCGCCGCTCGGCGTGACGATCGACGAACCAGGCGGCATTTTCGTCGGGCTGGTTGGCGCCGGGCCGCGCCACCAGCACCGGCGGCAGCGCGTGCAGCACCCGAAGGAAGCCGCCGATCTGCGCCAGCACCCGCTCCTGCGCCCCGGGCGACAGGGCGGCGAACACCCGCTCGGTCAGCTCGCGCCCGGCGATCAGCCGATAGCCACCGAAGTCGCCGGAGCGGGACACATGCTCGTAGCGCGGCGTTGCGACCGGTGAGGCATCGTTGAGCCGCGCCAGGAGCCGCCGCTCCATCGGGTCGAGCGCGGCCGCCTCGGCGGTGCGCGGGAAGCGGAACACCCAGTGTTCACCCAGCATGACCACCGCGTGGTCTTCACCGACGTCGTTCAGCGTCGCCTCGGCGAAGCGCAGATCGGGGAACTCGCCGCGGATGCGCGCAACCAGCCGCGCCAGATCGACCTGCCCCTGCCTGGTTGCCTCGTCCACTTTGCCAATCTCCCGCGCTGGCTGCGCGTCTAGGTCTGCAGCTTGCAGTGCCGCCTATCGGAAGTCCGGCGTGAAGCGGATGTTGCCGGCTTCCAGCCCCTTCAGCACGATGTCGATGCCGCCGGACTTCATCATCCATTCCAGCCGGTGGTCGCGGTATTCTCGCTTGAACAGGCCCGCGGCCACCGCCTCGGCGACGCCGGAGTCCTCTGTGCTGAAGCCGCGGGATTCGCCGACGGTCCGGGCGACCGATGGGCGAGCCAGGGTTCGCGTGAGCCAGGCGGCCACCGCGCTGCCGTCCGGCGCCCGGAAGCCCATCGCGGCCGACGAGGCGACATAGGGAACCACGGCCAGGTCGCCCCAGCCGAAGCTGTCTCCGTTGAACCAGGGCCGCTCGCCCAGTTGGCGCTCCAGCCACGCCAGGAAGCCGGCGGTCTGGCGGCCGGCGGTGGCCTTCAGCGCTTCGGCGGCCTCGCCCTCGGCGCGGCGGAACCAGTTGATCTCGCCCATCGCCCAGTTGATCGCCTCGTAGTGCGTGTCCATCACCTCCTCGATCATCCGCACCCTGGCGCGCTCGGCGGCGCCGGCGGGCAGCAGGGCGGGGGAGGGGAAGCGATCCTCCAGGTATTCGAGGATAATGGTCGAATCGAAGATCCGCGCCTCGCCGTCGATCAGCACCGGCACCTCGGCGCGCGGATTGGCCGCCGCGAACTCACCCGCGGCGCCGCCGGCGCCCAGGCCGCCGGGCAGGGCGAGCTGGAAGTCCGCGCCCTTCTCCCGAAGCGCGATCCGCACCTTTTGGGCGTAGGGCGAGAGCGGGTGGTCGTAGAGGGTGATCATCGGCCTTGGCCTCCCTGTTTCGTGACCGCTTAGGACCGTCGGCCGGCGAAAGCGAGACTGACCGCGCGTCAGCGCTTCCGCTGGCGCTTGATCCACCCTATCTTAGCAGCGTCAACATTGGGCGGAGCGATCATGGCGGACGGCGAAGCGGCTAAAGGCACGGTGCTGGTCACCGGCGGCTCGGGTTACATCGGCGGCTGGTGCGTGATCGGCCTGCTGCAGCAGGGCTACACCGTGCGCACCACCGTCAGGGACCTGAAGCGCGAGGGCCAGGTGCGCGCCGCGCTCGGCAAGGCGGTCGAGATCGGTGACCGGCTCAGCTTTTACGCCGCCGACCTGACGTCCGACGCCGGCTGGGACGAGGCGGTCGCCGGCTGCGACTACGTGTTGCACGTCGCCTCGCCGCTCGGCGTCGCCGAGCCGAAGGATCCGAACGAGCTGATCGTCCCAGCCAGGGATGGCGCGCGCCGGGTGATCGGCGCGGCGATCAAGGCCGGCGTCAAGCGCGTGGTGCAGACATCGTCGGTGGCCGCCACCAGCAGGCCGCCGGGCCCACCCGACAGCGTCGCCGACGAGACCCAGTGGACCGATCCGACCCTGCCCAAAGTGAGCGCCTATTCCCAATCCAAGACCCTGGCCGAAAAGGCGGCCTGGGAGTTGATCCGGGCGGCCGGCGGCGCGACCACGCTCGCCACCGTCAACCCCGCCTTGGTGCTGGGCCCGGTGCTCGGCCACGACTTCTCGGAATCGGTGCAGGTGGTCGAGCGGCTGGTCTCCGGCCGCGTGCCGGGCCTGCCGCGGCTGGGTTTCAACATCGTCGACGTGCGCGATGTCGCCGACCTGCACATCCGCGCCATGACCGCGCCGGAGGCCGCCGGACAGCGCTTCATCGCCGCCGGGACGTACGCCTGGATGGCCGACCTGGCGACGCTGCTGCGCGCGAAGCTCGGCGCGGACGCGGCGAAGGTCCCGACCCGTAAGGTCCCCGACTTCGTGCTCAAGCTGGCGGCTCTGTTCGACAAGGATCTCGGCGCCGTGACCGGCGGCCTCGGCCTCAAGCACGATTTCAGCTCCGCGAAGGCGCAAGCGATGCTCGGCTGGAAACCGCGACCGCTCGAAGACACGGTGCTCGACTGCGCCCGCAGCCTGATCGCCGAGGGCGCGGTCTAGTCCGTGGCGACGAGACGGGCGGAACCGCCCGATCAATTCCGTCACCCCGGGGCGGAGCGCGCAGCGCGCAGACCCGGGGCCTGACGGGCCGTTACCGAGCTGGATATCGTCTATGAACCGGCCCGTCTGGCCCCGGCTCGGCGGCTGTCGCCGCTTGGCCGGGGTGACGGATTTTGAGAAACCGACATTAAGGGCAGAGCGGTTCAAGCCCGGCCCTGAAGCGTCAGTGCGCGGCCATCACCTGGCCGCGGATCTCGCCGCCGGGGTTCGCGGCGGTGTGGATGTTGAAATACCACTTGCCCGCTTCCAGATCGGCGATCTGGGCGTCTGTCAGCGTCGCGGTTCCCGACATCGGGTTGGCGAGGCTCGACCCGGGCACCGGCACGACGGGCGGCGCGTTCACACCCGGCCCGGCCGGTCCGTGAAAGTGGGCCATGGTCGCCGGACCGGTGAGACCGGAATAGGTCACCTTGTAGCTGAACACCTTGGTGGTGGTGTTGAGTTCGGCCCTGACCTTGCCAGTCCCTGGCACGGCATGCGCCGGCACCTCGTCGGCGCCCTTGAGTCCGGTGCTGAAGTGCAGTGTGTCGGCGCTGGCCGCGCCGGCTGCGAAGACGGCCGCGGCGGCCGTCCAAGCGATCAATGATCCACGCATGTTGGTTTCTTCCCTAGGTCTGAGCGTTCAGACGCTCCCGAGCGTCGCAACGCCTCGCGGCGAAGGTTGTTCCGTCGATCTCAGGAAGAGGCGCCGCCAGTGTCGGCCGGAGCGGGCAGCCCGGCCAGCTTGCGGCTTGAGTAGAAGCTCACGCCGGCGACGCCGAACCACAACGCCGCGGCGACCCCCTTCTCCCATGGTGCGCCGCATTGCGGCGCTGTTCGTGAGGTTCGTGGTCGGCTTTCTTGGGGTGGTGACAGCCCGGCGAGAGCGTGCGGACGGCGTACCACCTCCACCGCTCCGCGGTCTCCCTCGCCCCTACGGGCGGAGAAAAGGGGTGCGGCCGGTATCGCGGCCGCACCCCAGTCCGTTACGGCGCTTCGTTCGACCAGATCACCGTGCCCGAGGCGGCGAACATGCCGCCGACGCCATGGCTGATCGAGATCTTCGCGCCCGGCACCTGGGCAGGGGCGATGCCGCGCAGCTGCCGGATGCTCTCCTGCATGGCGTACATGCCGTACATGCCCGAGTGCATGTAGGAGAGGCCGCCGCCGTTGGTGTTCAGCGGCAGCTTGCCGATCTTCCCAAGCGAAGAGGCTGGCGCGGTGTTGCGTTCGCGTACGAACGCGGCGGCCTCGCCCGGCTTGCAGAAGCCGAGGTCTTCCAGGCCGTAGAGCGGCAGGTGGGCGAAGGCGTCGTAGATCATCAGGTGGTCGACGTCGGCGTGGCTGATGCCGGCTTCCTCGAACGCCTTCTTGCCCGAGACGCGGAACGCCTTGGAGGAGTTGAAGTCCTCCATCTGGCTGACCATCGGCGTCTCGACGCTCTCGCCCGTGCCCAGGATGTAGACCGGCTTGTGCGGGAAGTCCTTGGCCCGCTCGGCGCTGGTCAGGATGATCGCGCCGCCGCCGTCGGTGACGAGGCAGCACATCAGCAGGGTGAACGGATAGGCGATCATCCGCGCGTTCAGCACGTCGTCGACCGTGATCGGGTCCTTCATGCTGGCGCGCGGGTTCTTGGCAGCCCATTCGCGCTGGATCACGCAGACATTGGCAAGGTCTTCAACGGTGTAGCTGCGGGTCTTCAGGTAGCGCATCACCGGAATGGTGAACATCGACGGCGGTCCGACCGGGCCGTAAGGGGCCTCGAACTGGCCCGGCAGGCTGGAATTGCCGCCGCCGCCCCGGAAACCGCCGGCGCCGACGCGCGAGCGTCCGCTTTCGCCGTGGGTGATCAGGATGGTCTTGGCCAGGCCCTCGTTGATCGCCGCCGCCGCGTGGCGCACGTGCAGCATGAACGAGCAGCCGCCGACGCTGGTGCCGTCGGCGTAGGTCGGCGTGATGCCAAGGTAGTAGGCCAGCTCCGTCGGGCTGATCCCGGCGGTGGCGACGCCATCGATATCCGAGGGCTTGAGGCCGCAATCGGCCATGGCGTTGAGGGCGGCGTCCGCGTGCAGCTGGATCACCGACATGTTCGGAATACGGCCGAGTTCGGTCGTCTCCGCGGCCCCGACGGCCGCGACAGTTTTCTGCTTCATGGCGATTTACGCTCCCGCGGGCTTGAAGAGGGGCAGGGTGATCTTGCCGAAATCCTCGAACTTCACCTCGACGGGCATGTCGAGCTGGAGCGCTTCCGGCGTCTGCGGGCAACCAACGATGTTGGTCATCATCTGCGGCCCCTCGTCGAGCATCACGACCGCGATCGAGTGCGGTTCGGTTCCGAGGTCCGGGCGCGGACGGTGGTTGATGACATAGCTCCAAAGCTTGCCCTTGCCGGTAGCCTTGAAGACCTCGACCTTGCGCGAGCCGCACTTGGGGCAGAACGGGCGGGGCGGAAAATAACTTTTAGTGCATTCGGTGCAGCGCTGCAGCAGCAGCTCACCGGCCTTGCAGCCGTCCCAGAAATGCTGGGTCTCCGGCGTTGGCTCCGGGAGAACTCGGTCCATCGGTATGAAAGTTCCTTATGAAAGTCGTCAATGCGCGATCTTCATGGGCAAGCCGCGCGGCCTTGTCGAGGCGCCTCGTGAGGGGAAGTAGGGGTGAATTTCACCGCCGGATTGGCTGACGCGCCGACAGCCGTGCTAAGTTTTGCCCATGTATGACCTCCTGAAAGGGCTGACCGTCGTCGAGGCGGCCGCCTTCATCGCCGGCCCGACCAGCGGCCTCTATCTGGCGCAGTTCGGCGCGCGGGTGATCCGCATCGACCAGCTCGGCGGCGGGCCGGACTTCCGACGTTGGCCGCTCGCGCCAAATGGCGAGAGCCTCTATTGGGAGGGCCTCAACAAGGGCAAGCAGTCGGTGGTGATCGACCTGGCCCATCCCGAGGGTCGCGAGCTGGCCCAGAGGCTGGCGGCGGCGCCGGGCGACGAGCGCGGCCTGTTCGTCACCAACTTCCCGGCGCAGGGGTTTCTCGCCTACGAGCGGCTGAAGGCGATCCGCGACGACGTGATCTGCGTGCGGGTGATGGGCTGGGCCGACGGGCGTCCGGCGCTCGACTACACCATCAACGCCTCGGTCGGCGTGCCCTGGATGACCGGCTTTCCCGATGACGACCGCCCGGTGAACCACACCTTCCCGGCCTGGGACTTCATCACCGGCGCCTATGCGGCGCTGTCCCTGGTCTCGGCCGAGCGGGCGAGGCGCGGCGGTCGTGGGGGGTGCGAGGTGCGCATCCCACTGTCGGACATCGCCGCCACCACCCTGGCGAACTTCGGCCTGCTGGCCGAGGTGATGCTGGCCGGCGACCGACCGCGGCAGGGCAACGACGTCTTCGGCGCCTTCGGCCGCGATTTCGCGATCAAGGACGGACGCCGGCTGATGGTCGTCGCGATCACGCCCCGCCAGTGGCGCGGCATCCTGAAGACGCTCGATCTGGAGACGCCCGTCGCGGCTCTGGAGGTCGAACTCGGCGTGTCGTTCGGCGGCCACGAGGCGGTGCGCTACCAGCATCGCGACCGGCTCTATCCGCTGTTCGTGGCGGCGTTCGCCAAGCGGACCGAGGAAGAGCTGGCGCCGGCGTTCGAGACCGAGGGCGTCTGCTGGTCGGCCTATCGCACCCTGGCCGAGGCGGCCAAGGACGCCAGCCTGTTCGCCGCCAATCCCGTGTTCGGCCGCGCCGCCCAGCCCAGCGGCCTCGACTACCCCGTCGCCGGCCCGGCCGCGACGCTGGCCGGCGCCCCGCGCGGCGCCCCAACACCCGCCCCGAAACTTGGCGCCGATACCGACGAGGTGCTCGCCGACCTGCTGGGAATGTCCAGCGGCGAGATCGGCCGGCTGCACGACGCAGGGCTGGTGCGGGGCGCGGAATGACCGACCTCGTCGCCTGGATCGGCCGCACGCGCACCGACACCGCCGTGCTCGATCCCGAGATCGCCCGCCGTTTCGCGGCCGCGCTCGGCGTCTCCCTTGACGTCGAAACCACCCCGCCGCCGCTCGGCCACTGGGCCTATTTCAACGACGCGATCCTGCCATCCGGGCTTGGACCTGACGGCCACCCCAAGCGTGGTGGTTTCCTGCCGCCGGTGGAGCTGCCGCGCAGGATGTTCGCTTCCGCCACGTTCCGGTTCGAGGCGCCGCTGATGCTCGGCGAGCCGGCGGAGCTCACTCAGGAAATCGCCGACGTGCGCAGCCGATCCGGCCGCACTGGTGAGCTGGTGCTGGTCGATGTCGAACGGCGGCTGAGCCAGGGCGGCGCGCTGAGACTCACCGAAACCCAGACCATCGTCTATCGCGAGGCCGGCGAGGCGACGCCGCCCGTGCCCGACACTGGTGCAGCGGGGGAGGGCGAGCTCTGGGCGCCGAACACCACCGACCTGTTCCGCTACTCCGCCGCCACCTTCAACAGTCACCGCATCCACTATGATCAGAGCTATGTGCGGGACGAGGAAGGTTACCCCGACCTCGTGGTCCAGGGCCCCTTCACCGCCGCGAAGCTGTGCGACCTCGCCACCCGCATCGCCGGCGCCCCGCTGACCGGCTTCAGCTTCCGCGCGCTGGCCCCGCTGTTCGTGAACCAGCCGGTGCGGCTGCGGCCCGGCGCCGAGCCGAACAGCGTCATCGCGGTTCGCTGCGACGGTCAGACCGCGGTCACGGCGACGTTCGAGGCTTGACGGCGGCGACTCCGGCGCCGCCTCTGCCGCCCATGTCAGGCCGTTGGTCAGTGCTGGGCGTCGAGAACGCCGGTTTCGCCTACAACAAGGGCTTTGTGTTCCGGCACATCTCCTTCCTGTTGGACGAGGCCAAGACCGCGCTTGTCGGCGAGAACGGCGCCGGCAAGTCCACCCTGCTGAAGTGCCTCTCCGGCGAGCTGGAGCTGGACGAGGGCCATATCGTCCGCTCGCGCTCGACCAAGGTCGGCTACGTGCCGCAGGAGATCCCCGCCCACTTCTTCGAGCTGACTGTACGCGAGGTGATGGAGCGCGCCCTGGCCAGGGGCGGCGCCGAGGGCGAGGACTGGCGCATCGACATCATGCTCGAAGAGATCGGCATGGATGCGAGCATCGCGGCAGGCGACTTTCGCGCGCTGTCCGGCGGCTGGCAACGGCTGGTGCTGGTCGCCAGCGCGGCGGTGCTCGAAGACCCCGACATCCTGGTGCTCGACGAGCCGACCAACCACCTCGACCTGGCCAATATCGCCACCCTGGAGCGCTGGCTGACCGAGGTGATCAAGCTGCCGATGCTGATCGTCAGCCACGACCGCGCGTTCCTGAACCGGGTGACGACCCGCACCCTGTTCCTGCGCGCGGACGGCGCTCACGCGTTCAAGACGCCGTTCTCCGTCGCCCGGCAGTCGCTGCTGGAGCGCGACGCCGCCGACGCGCGGCGGCGCTCGCTTGAAGAAAAGGAGATTAAGCGGCTGGAGGAGACCTGCGCCCGCTACAAGGTCTGGGCGCAGAAGAACGACGAGTTCGACAAGAAGCGCAAGATCGTCGAGCGGCGCATCGAGCGGATGGAGGGGGCCAAGACCAAGGTCTACGTCGCCCGCGAACGCCGTCTGGAACTGGGCGAAAGCGAGATGGAGGCCAAGGTCGCCTTGCGGGTCGAGGGCCTGACCGTGAAGACGCCGGACTCGCGGCCGCTGTTCTCGATCGAGCGCCTGGCCGTGCGCGCCGGCGATCGTATCGCGCTCCTGGGCGCCAACGGCACGGGCAAGACCACGCTGCTGACGGCGCTCGCCGAGGCCTATGCCGACCGCGACGTCCACTACGACGGCAAGGCGCAGGTGCGGTTCAATCCCGGCGCGCGGGTGGCTGTGTTCGATCAGGCGATGGTCGACCTGCCGCTGGATGACGGCCTGATCGCGTACATGACCGTGGTGGACGGCGTCGGCGAGCGGGAGGCGATCCAGGCCCTGATCAAGGCCGGCTTTCCCCACCGGCGGATGGAACAGGCGATCGGCCTCCTAAGCCATGGCGAGCGCGCGCGGCTGAAGTTCCTGCGCCTGAAGGCCGAGCGACCGAACCTCTACCTGCTCGACGAGCCGACCAACCACCTCGATATCGAGGGCCAGGAAGACCTGGAGAACCAGCTCGACGGCGCCGACGTCTCCTGCGTGTTCGTCTCGCACGATCGCTATTTCACCCGCACCGCCGCCACCCGCTTCATCGAAATCCGGCGCGGCAAGCTGGTCGAGGTCGAAGACCCGGACGCGTTTTTCGACGCCCAGGGTTAGGACGCCGAGGGTTAGGACGTGCGGCGCTAGGCGCGCGTCGCCGCGGCGATGATTTCGTGGTGGCGGATCACCTCAGTCACCAGGAAATTCAGGAACTTCTCGGCGAACTCGGGATCAAGGTCGGCGTCGGCCGCCAGGGCCCGCAGCCGCGCGATCTGCCGTGCTTCCCGCGCCGGGTCGGCCGGCGGCAGGCCGGTGCGGGCCTTCAGCTCGCCCACCTTGCGGGTCTGCTTGAACCGCTCGGCCAGCAGGTGGATCAGCGCCGCATCGATGTTGTCGATGGAATGGCGGATTTCCAGGAGCTCGGGGGGCGGTTCGGCGGACATGCGCGCCCTGTTGCTGGGGAACGCCCGCGCGGTCAAGACCGAAGCGCGGCGTCAGCCTTTGGCGCGCCAGTCCATTTGGGCCGTCGGTCCGGCCGGATGGTAATCAGGAACCACGGTCGCTGGCGCGGCTCGGCCGGGCCAGAACAACAGCGGCAGGGCGGCCAGAAACTGCAGCCCGGCCCAGCCGAGTTCGACCAGGCCAAACCGCTCTGGCTGCAGCTGGCTGAGCGGCGCCAGCAAGACCGTGTTGACCACCCATAGAGCGGCGAGCAGCGGCACGATGTAGGCCGGCTCGAGGCCCATGTCGCGCAGGCGCCGGCTCGCCAGGGCGAAACTCGACCACAGCACGAGCAGACTGGCCCCGATCGTCAGCCATTGCAGGCCGGCCAAGTATCCGCCGGACCCAAGCGGCTTGACCAGAAAGATCAGGACGCCGACGCCGATCGCCAGCAGGACGGCCAGGAGGCACCAGACCACCAGGGTGCGCCAAAGATATCCGAGCCTACCGATGCGGCCTTCGAAACCGAGAAGTTCGCCAAACGCGCCCATTCGCCGGGCCCTCGTGCCGAAACCTCGGCGAAGGTGGCGCGAGATCGGTTAAGGCGGCGCTTAGAAACGCAGTGAAACGACGTCAACCTAGTTTGGCACGCGCCGATGAAAGGCGGTGAGGCGCCCCACCGGCACCCCGAACAGGCTGACGTCCGCCTGCTTCAAGGCGAGATCCGGGGCCAGCAGGGTGAACCGGGTGCGAAACCGGGGCGAGAGCGCGCCGATCGCACGACCGACCGGTCGGCGGAAGGCCAGCACATACTCCCCGCCGCGCCGCTCGCCGGTGATGCCGACGCCCGCCTTCGCTTCGGCGGCGACATAGCGGCCCTCGCGGCCGGGCCGCATTACCCAGCGCCAGGGATCGATCTCGCCGTCGTCGTAGGTGAAGGTCTCGTCGAACCGCAATGCGCCTTCCGCGGCGCTGTAGGACCCGTCGGTAGAGATGTGGCACCGGCGCACGATGCGTCCGAACGGGTCGCGGACAACGCCCGCGCCCTCGGTCCGCCCGAGGAAGAAGGTTTCAGGCTCGAACGTCAGTCCGCTCGAAGGCCGCACGGCCATCGCCGGGTCCAGATCGACCCCCACGCTCTCGCGCGTCATCACCACGGCTGATGTCGCCACGATTAGCTGCCCCCGATCCCGCGCACCGGCCTACCTGCAGTTGGTAAGGGAATTGTAGCCAAGAAACGCTCAGCGCGCCGGTTGGCTCACCGGGCGTGGTGCGTCATTGCGACACAGGTAGCGGACCGGGTGGATATCCGCGTCGTTGTCGACCCAGCCCTTGACGCCCGGGTTCACCAGATTGAGGCTCACGCCGGTCAGGATCGGGGCAATGACCGCATCGTTCAGGATCATCTGTTCGGCGCGCGCCATGTCGCCGGCGCGTTTGGTCGCGTCCGGCTCGTTGTCCGCCGCCTTCAACAGGGCGTCATAGGCTGGGTTGTTGTAGTCGCCGTAGTTTTGCTGGCCGGTGTCGGACTTCATCAGGTTGAGGAAGGTCATCGGATCGTTGTAGTCAGCGACCCAACCGGTGGCGCCCAGTTGGAAGTCGCGCAGGTTGAACGACTCGAACACCACCGCCCCGTCTTCCTGGCGGAAGTCGATATTGACGCCCACCGATCGCAGATCGGCTTGATACGACTGGGCCGTCACCAATGTGCCCCCGCCGTTGATGGTCTTCAGTTCCAGCTTGAGCGGGTGGGCGGTGGAGTAGCCCGCCTGGGCCAGCAGCCGGCGCGCTTCGGCCTGGCGGCGTTCCAGCGGCCATGCGTCCCAGTAGGGCGCCGGGTGCGGCGCGTCCTTGGGCAGGTAACCAGCGATGCCGTGCGGCACGTAGGACGTTGTGGGTATCTGCCCGGCGCGGAGCAGTTTGTCGGTGATGAATTGCCGATCGATCGCCATCGAGATCGCCTGGCGCACCCGCACGTCCTTCAGCGGCGCCACGTCCTTGATGTTGAAGATTAGATAGCCGCTGTTGAGGTACGGATAGGTGTGAACGAACGGAGCCGACTTCGGGTCGCCGCGCAGCCGTGGCACACGGTTCGACTGGATCGAGTTGCTGAGATCGAGTTCGCCACGCAGGACGCGGCGCTCCGCAGCGATCGGGTCGTTGGTCGGCGCGAAGTCGACCCGGTCGAAACACAGCTTGTCAGCGTCGCGGTAGCGCGGGTTCTTTTCCAGCCTGACATAGTCGCCCAGCTTCCACTCGCTGAGGGTGTAGGCGCCGTTGCTGACGATCTTGCCCGGATCGGCCCAGTGATCGTGCAGCACCTCGACCGAGTGCGCGGGGATCGGGAAGAAAGCCTGATGCTTCAGCAGTTCCGGCAGATAGGACGCCGGGTGCTCAAGGGTCAGCTGCAGCGTATGGTCGTCGAGCGCCACGGCCCCGAGCGGCCCGGTTGGCGTGCCTGAATTGATCCCCTGGGCGTTCTTGAGGATGTAGAGCAGGTAGGCGTAGGACGACCCGGTCTTCGGATCGAGCATCCGCTGATAGGCGTAGACAAAGTCTCGCGCCGTCACCGGCTGGCCGTCCGACCACGTTTCTGGCCGCAGGTGGAACGTCCAGGTGAGGCCGTCCGGCGAGGTCTGCGCTTGATCGGCGACACCGAGCATCGGGCTGCCGTCCGCCGCATCGGTGTAAACACCCTCGAACACCTCGCGCAGGATCGCCGCCTCCGCGACGGTGGTCGCGATCTGCGGATTGAGCGAGTTCGGTTCCTGGCCGTTGCCCTCTTCGAGGCAACGTTTGTCGGACGGGCAAGCCTCGCGGGCGACCTTCTGGCACCCCGCGAGGCTGGTTCCAAAAATGAGGATCGCCGCTAAGGCGAAGAAAGTACGGCCCGACATCTTGGACCCTGACTATAGTCAGGCTGGATGGAACGCCAGATGGGAGATGATCGATGACGCCGACCCTTAGCCCGCTCGCCGAAGCGCTCGCCGCCGAACTGAAGGCGCGGGGACAGACCGTCGCGGTCGCCGAGTCCTCCGCCGGCGGCCTGATTTCCGCCGCCCTGCTCGCCGTGCCGGGCGCCTCCGCCTATTTCCTGGGCGGATCGGTGGTCTACACCGGTAAGGCGCGCATGGCGCTGCTGGGCCTGCGCCGCGAGGACGTCGCCGGCATGCGTTCCTCCAGCGAGCCCTACGCCGTGCTGCTGGCCAGGACCGTGCGCGAGAACCTGGGCGCGGACTGGGGGCTTTCCGAGACCGGCGCGGCCGGGCCGACGGGCAATCCCTACGGGGATGCGGCGGGTCATACCTGTGTGGCTGTATCGGGTCCGACCGAGATGGCGTTCACGCTCGAGACCGCCAGCAGCGACCGTCCCGCCAACATGGAGGCGTTCGCCAAGGCGGCGCTGGAGCTGCTGCAATCGGCGCTGAGCTGACGCGGCCTCGAGCCGGAAAAATCGCGCTAGGGGAACGAAAGGGCAGGGTCGGGCGGTTCCAAGGGGGCGTGGGCGTCCGAGGCCCGCGCGCAACGACAGGAGACAGGCATGCGCAGGATCCCGATCCTTCTCGCCGCCGTCGCCGGCGGCGCCCTTGTTTTTTGCGCCGCTGCGCAGGCTCAATCCCAAAACCCGAGCAGGCCACCCGCGACCCCGCCTGGCGACCCCGCGTCCGCCAGCGGACCGACGGCGCCGAGCGCCCAAGCCCCAAGCGATGCGCAACCCCCAACCGGTGCGACAACCAGCAGCGGCGCGAAAGCCGATCCGTCGTCGGCCGCGCCCGGCCGATCCTCCGCGTCCGACAGGTCGCGCGCCAGCGACGCCGCTCAGGCGGGGCGTGACACCTCGGCCAAGACGACCGAACATCACGCCAAGTCATACGATTTCGGTCAGACCGACGACGACTCGATGACGCCTCCGGCGTCCGGCGACACCGGCACGGCGCGCGGCGGCCACTGATCGGAAGCGCGCGCGCCCCCCGTGCCAGGCGCCGCGGGGCGTCAGGCCGCGGCGCGCGCCTTACGGGCGGGCGCCAGTCCTTCGGCGACGGTCAGCAGCGCGCGCCTGGCCTCGCCGTCGTGAATCTGGGCGAAGGCCGCCAACAGTTCGGTCGCGCCTGGCGTCGCCAGTTGCGCGTAGATGATCGCCTCTACTGGCGCCTGCCCGTCTTCACCGACCAGGGCGGCGACGGTGGTTTCCAGCTTGGACGCGATCTTGACCAGCATCGAGGCCGAAACGCGGTTGGCGCCGCGCTCGTACTTCTGCACCTGCTGGAACGTGATACCGAGCGCGTTGGCGAGCTGGGTCTGGCTGAACCCGAGCCAGCGACGGCGGATCCGGACACGCGCGCCGACAGCGACGTCGATCGGGTCGGGGCCTTGGCGCGTCATAGCCATGTGAGTGAGTCTCCTAATGCTGAACTCTAAGCTGCACTACCGCTATTTTTGCTGTGAAGCTAGTGTGTCTCTTGGGCAGCGAACATTCGTCGCAACGCGATCAGTAGTGAATTGACTCGCCTCACACGATAGTCGGGCACTGGGCAGGTATCGAGCGCGCGTGTTTGATCCTTCATTAGACGAGATGGCGTAATTTACTACGACGGTGGTCTGTGTGACGGTTTTACATTTGGGGACACTGTTCGCCTCATGCGAGAAAACTCCTTGTCCAAGGCCGCTTCGAGCGCTTGACTGACCTTGCGGCCAGCGGAGTCTAGCTTAACGCCGATAGCTATTCATAGCGCTTAAACCCTGAGGCGGTACATGCCTGCTCGCCATACGATACCTACTGATACGGCACGCGCGGTGGTGGATCCCGCGGCCTATGCCGACGGGCATACGTCGCGCGAAGCGTTCACCTGGCTGCGCGCCAACAATTCGCTCGGTCGCGCCGAACTTGAGGGCCACGCCCCGTTCTGGGTGGTCACCAAACACGCCGACATTCTGGAGATCTCGCGCCAGAACGACCTGTTCCATTCCGGCGACCAGTCGACCACCTTCACCACGCTCGCAGGCGACGCGCGCGTGCGCCAGATGACCGGCGGCAGCCCGCACCTGGTGCGCACGCTGGTGCAGATGGATGCGCCGGACCATCCGAAATACCGCCTGATGACCCAGTCCTGGTTCCTGCCGCAGAACATCCGGCCGCTGGAAGAGCGCATCCGCCACATAGCCCGCCAGCACGTCGACCGCATGGCCGAGATGGGCGGCGAGTGCGACTTCGCCACCGACATCGCGCTGACCTATCCGCTGCGGGTGATCATGGAGGTGCTGGGCGTGCCGCAGGAAGACGAGCCGCGCATGCTGCGCCTGACCCAGGAGCTGTTCGGCGCCGCGGACCCTGAGCTCAACCGTTCCGGCGCGGCGCAGGGGGAGAGTCCCGACGCGATGGCCGAACTGCAAGCGGTGATCGCCGACTTCTTCATGTATTTCAAAGGCATCACTGACGCCCGCAAAGCCTCGCCGAAGGCAGACCTCGCCAGCGTGATCGCTAACGGCCAGATCGACGGCGCGCCGATCAGCGATTTCGAGGCGATGAGCTACTACGTGATCGTCGCCACCGCCGGCCACGACACCACCTCGTCGTCCACCGCCGGCGCAATCTGGGGCCTTTGCGAGTCGCCGGACCAGTTCGCCAAGCTGAAGGCCGATCCGTCGCTGATCCCGGGCCTGGTCGACGAGTCGATCCGCTGGACCACACCGGTGAAGCACTTCATGCGCTCGGCGACCCAGGACTATGAGATGCGCGGCCGCAAGATCGAGCAGGGCGACTGGCTCTGGCTCGCCTACCCGTCCGGCAACCGCGACGAGGAGGTGTTCGAAGAGCCGGACGCCTTCCGCATCGAGCGCAGCCCCAACCGCCACCTGGCGTTCGGCTACGGCGCGCACCTTTGCCTCGGCCAGCACCTGGCCAAGATGGAGATGCGCATCCTCTGGGAAGAACTCATCCCGCGCCTGAAGTCGCTGGAACTCGCCGGCGAACCGAAACTGGCCGTCGCCAGCTTCGTCGGCGGCCCCAAGCGCCTGCCGATCCGCTACAAACTGAGCTGAAGCGTCAGCGCCCGCAGCTTGACCCGGCGACCCGGAACGGGTGCAAGGCGCGGTCATGCCAAGCGGTCTGAAGATAGTCATCGCCGGCGCCGGCGCTACCGGCCGCACCGTGGCCTATGTGCTGACGCGGGCAGGGCATGCCGTGAGCGTGGTCGATCCTGACTTCGAGGGCGCCAACGCCTCTCGCATCGCCGCCGGCATGCTGGCGCCGGCGTTCGAAGCGCTGTTCGACGGCGGTCGCTATGAGCTGTTGCACGCGGCGCTGGGCCTCTGGCGGCCGCTCGCCCGCGAGATCGGCGCACCGGTGGCCTGGGACGGCGGCATGGCGGTCGGGACCAAGGTCCAAGCCGAGGGCTGGGCGGCGGGCCTGGCGGCCCAGGGGGCTGAAGTCGAGTTGCGCGACCTGGGCTGGGACCGCTGGGGCGCGTTCTGCGACGAGGACCGCCAGATTGATCCGACGCTGGCGTTGCAGGCGCTCCGGCAGTCGGCGGAGCGGCTTGGCGCGCGGTTCGTGACCGGGCGGGTCACGGGGTGCGCCGGCGGCGTCGTCCAGGTCGACGGCGCGGACGCCATCGTCGCCGATGCGCTGGTGATCGCCACCGGCGACGGCCGCGACCTCGTGGCGATCGCGCCGGAGCTAGCGGCCCTGACGCCGATCAAGGGCCACATCCTTCGCGCCGACAACGCCTTTTCAGGAATCCCGGTAGTGCGATCTTCGGATGTCTATCTGTGCCGGACCACCAAAGGCACCTTCCTCGGCGCCACGATGGAGGTGGGGCGAGACGACAGCGAGGTCGATCCGGCTGTCGTCGCAGACCTGCTAGCCCGCGCCGCGATATTGTCCGATGGCCTACAGCGCCTGAACTGGACGGCGTCCGCCGGCGTCCGCGCCGCAACGCCGGACGGATTGCCGATGGTTGGTGCAGGGGCGACGGACGGCGTCATCCTCGCGGTCGGGGCGCGGCGCAACGGCTGGCTGCTGGCGCCGATGATCGCCGAGGTCGTGCTGAACGCCGTCGAGGGCCGGGCGAAAAGCCCCGTCGCCGAACTCTTCGACCCGAACCGGTTCGCCCCAAACCGCCTCGCCGGGCTCAGCCCAGGCTGAAGCGAATCGGAATCCGCACGATCGCCCCGTCCACCGGCGCCCCGTCCTTGGTCTGCGGGCTCATGCGGAAGTAGGGGGCCAGCTTCTTCGCGGCGTCGCCGAAGCCGGCGCCCTTCGGAGTTTCCGCCGCGACGCTGCAATTGCGCACCTGCCCGTTCGCCGAGACCACGCACTCCAGCGTCGTCGAGCCCGAAAGCTCGCGATCGATCGCCGTCGCTGGATAGAAGCGCGAGAACTCCTCCGCGCCAGGCATCGCCAGCCAGTTCGGCGAGGTGATGATGCTGGGCGCCGGCTTTGGCGTCGGGGCGGGCGACGGCTCCGGTGGGTTGATGTCCGTCACGATCCGCGGCGGCGTCGTGGTGTCGATTTCGGCGAGCGTCTGCGGGTGAAGCTGTAGTGGGACGGTGTGAACTGTCGGCGGCGCCTGGCGGACGGAGCGGTGAGGGGTGATCACGCGCGGCGGCGGGGTGGCCCGCTTGACCGGCTTCGGCGGTGCGAGCTTCGGCATCACGGTGACGACCGATGGCGGGCTGTCCTCCCTTGGCTGCGGCGTCGCGATCCCATGCTTTGCTTCGTAGATGTAGAAGCCGACGATCACATGCGCCGCGACCGAGGCGGCGATCGCGATGGTGGCGACGCGGGCGCGCCGCTGCTGGTCTGGCGCGGTGGTGGCGATGGCCCGAACCAGCGCCGGTCGAAGGGTGGGATTGATGACCATGGCGTCGCTCCTCCGAGGGGTTATGGTTCCCTAAGCTTACCTAGCGTCAATGTAATGCTGAGGTCGCGCGCCTGCTACGGGAACTCTTCCCGACCTGCGCCGCCAAGGTTCCGGATCGTGCAGTGAATCCAGCCCCGTTAAGGGGTGGTTAACCATGAATCTTCACCAACTAGACGCATGTCGATTCAATCGATCCGCGGCGTCGTCGAGGCGGCGATCCAGCGCGCCTCCAGCGCGACCGGGGTCGACTTCGGCTATCTGATGGGCGCCGCCAAGCGCGAGAGCGGCTACAATCCCAACGCCAAGGCCAAGACCTCGTCGGCCGCCGGCCTGTTCCAGTTCGTCGACCAGACCTGGCTCTCGACGCTGAAGCAGCACGGCGCCAAGTACGGCTATGCCCGCTACGCCGACCTGATCCAGCAGGGGCCCAGTGGCCACTACTACGTGTCCGGCCCCGAGGCGCGCTCCACGGTGATGGATCTGCGGCTTGACCCGCACGCCTCGGCGCTGATGGCGGGCGAACTGGCGGCCGATCACGCGGCCTATCTGCGCGGCCGGGTCGGGCGCGAGCCAACCGCCGGTGAACTCTACGTCGCCCACGTGCTCGGTCCCCAGGGCTCCGCCAAGCTGATCGATGCGGTGCGCATCTCGCCCACCGCCAGCGCCGCGGCGCTGTTTCCGGACGCCGCCGCCTCCAATCGCGGCATCTTCTATCGCGCCGGCCGGGCGTCGACGGTCTCGGAGGTGTACGCCAACCTGACCGCGGGTCCCGGCGCGACGCCGGCGTCGATCGCCCCACCGGCCAATACGCCGGATCAGGGCTTCATCCAGTACGCCTCCGCCCGCCGCCAGGAGCGGCTTGAGCAGGAACAGAACATGGTCAACCTGATCCTGCGCGGTCCGGAAAGCAGCGACGATGTCGGTCTCAGCACGCAGAGCGCCAACAGCCTGTTCTCGACCGAGATGCTGCGGGCGCTGTCCCAGGCGTCGGGCCGCAACCGGCAGGGCTAGGACTCTGCGCCGCTCGTCTACTTCGCCGCCCCGTCCGCGATCAGCTGGTCGATTTCCGCGTCCACGTAGCCCGCGGCGGTCAGGACTTCCCGGGTGTGCTGGCCGAGTTTCGGCGCCGGCCGCTTGGGGCCGTCGTCGGCCCCGGGAAACCGGGCCGGGGAGGCGGGCTGGCGATAGCTGACGCCATCGGCGTCGGTGATGTCGACGAAACAACCCGCGGCCTCGTCCAGCGGATCGACCGCCGTATCACGCGGGTAGTTGAGGGGTCCCCAGACCAGGTCCGCCTTGGTGAGGCGCGGCCCGATGTCGTCCAGCGTCAGCTTCGCGAAGCCTTCGTCGAGCGCCTCGACCATGGCCGCGACGTTCTTGGCCCGCGCCCGTTCGCTGGCGAACCGCTCGTCCGCCGCCAGGTGCTCCATCCCGATCGCCTTCAGGATGTGGCTGAAATCGTCGCGGCCGTCGCGTGGGAAGATGCCGACCCAGCGTTGATCCTTGGTCAGGAAGTAGTTCTGGATCGGGTTGAACACCTCCTTGCGGGTGCGCTGCGAGCCGAGCCGGTCCCACTTCAGCTGGATCGCCATGTCCCAACCGATCGAGTAGACCCCGGCGCGGATCAGCGAGGTTTCGACCAGCCGCCCGCGTCCGGTTCTTAGCCGCTCGATCACGGCCGAGAGGGTGGCCGACACGGTGGCGAGCGCGCAGGCAGCGTCGCCCATGGCGGGCCGGCAAAGGGGCGGCTCGTGTCCCTTGGGCGTGAGTGAGCCGGCCACGCCGCCGCGGGACCAGTAGGCGGCCTGGTCGAACGCCGGCAGGTCGGCGCCCTCGCCCCGCAGGCCGTAGCCGGTGACGCTGACGTAGATCAGCTGCGGCAGCAGTGCGTTCAGGCTCTCGAAATCGAGCTTCGCCCGCCTAAGCGCCGCCGGCCGAACGTTGGTGAGGAACACGTCTGCGTCCCCCAGGATGCGCAGCAGCGCCTCGCGGCCGGCCGGCTTGGCGATGTCGAGCACGACACCGCGCTTGCCGTGGTTCTCGAACTCGAACACCGGGTTACCCTCCAGATGCGGCAACCCGGCGAAGGTGCGGCGGGTGGGATCGCCACGCCCGCTCTCGATCTTGATTACGTCGGCGCCCCAGTCGCTCATCACCGCGGCGGCGCTCGGGCCGGCCACGTAAGTGGCGAACTCGACGATCTTCAATCCTTCCAGCACGCCCTGCGTCTCCCTCGGCTTTGCCTGTTCCCGTTCCTGCGGAGGACCGGACAAGCGCGCGTCTTCTGTGGTCTTGAGACGTGAAGCTAGCACGGCGACGCCTTCCGGCGGCGGATCAAAATGCCCCTTGCCGTTCCCTGGAGCTTGCCTCCGGGGCGACCCTAGGCGGCAGCCTTCTTCCGTTCGGCGACCGCTTCGGCGATGGCGCGGGCGACGCCGGCGACCGTCGCCGGCTTGCGCATCACCGCATCGGCGCCGGCGGCTTGGCAGGCGCCGGCGTCCTGGGCCGCATCGCCGCCGATAACCGCGATAATCGGCACCTCGCCGACCGGGGCCGAGAGCGCGCGGATCGCGACAATGGCGTCAGGCGTGGCGATCTCGGGCATGCGGCCATCGAGGATGATCAGGTCGAAGCCGACGGCGCGCGCCAGGTCGACCGCGCGGCGGCCGTTCTGGGCGTGCACCACCTGGTGACCGAGCTGTTCGAGAATCGTGCGCAGCATGGCCGCGTTGAGCCCATCGGCTTCGGCCATCAGCACCCGTAGCGAGCCGTCCGAGACCGCTGCCAGCTGGGTCGGGCGCTCGCGCAGGTCGGTGAGGGCGGCGGTGTCGAACGGCAGCTCCAGAGTGAAGCAGCTGCCGACGCCGGGCGCGGAATCGGCGATCAGCTCGGCGCCCATCAGGGCCACCAGGCGCTTGGAGAGCGAAAGGCCGAGGCCAGCGCCCGGCACGCCGGCGGCGGTGCGCTCGATGCGGCGGAACGGCTCGAACGCCTCGGTCATCTCCTCGGACGACAATCCGGGACCGGTGTCGGCGATGGCGATCATCAGGCGGTCGTCGCCACGCCGCTCGATCCGCGCCTCGATGCGGCCGCGCACCGTGTACTTCACCGCATTGCCGATCAGGTTGGACAGCACCTGGCGCACGCGGGCCGGATCGCCCATCGCCTGGCCGGCGTTGCGGCCTTCGAGCGACGGCTCGACGAAGATGTTGAATTCGAGCCCCTTGGCCGCCGCCTGCGGGCGCAAGGTGATCGCGAGGTCCCGCACCATCCGCACCGGGTCGAACGGCGCGCGGTCGACCGAGAGGCGGCCGGATTCGGCGGTCTCGGAATCCAGCGTGGCGTTGAGCACCGCGATCAGGTCGTTGGCGGCGGCGAGCGCGGCGGCCGACTGCTCGCGCGACGGCTGCGCCCGACCCCCCTGGCCGGCGGCGGCGGCGAGCACGTGGGCGACACCGGTCAGACCGTTGCGGATTTCGTGCGACAGGGTGGCGATCAGCGCCGACTTGGACCGCGCGAGGCGCTCGGCTTCGACCAGCGAGGCCGCGCGCTCCTGGGCCAACTGTTCCCGCTCGGCGGCCAGGGCGAACTGGCGGCGCAGGTTCTGATTGAGGATCAGCGACAGCATCGAAGCGAGGGCGAACGCGGCCCAGGCGGTCTGGGCCAGCCCTGAACTCTCCGATCGCGACAGCAGCGCCAGCAACGGCCCGGCCATCGCCGCCGGGCCCACCAGCATCAGGCTGGGTAGGTGCGGTGTGGTGAAGAACAGGCAGATCACCGCCGCGCCGACCGTCAGCAGCAGCAGGGTGTCGCGAGCCGGACCGGCCTGGTCGGCGAAGGCGGCCATCTGCCACACCGCGACCGACCAGAGCAGGCCGCAGAGGATGTGGATGCGTGCGCGCCGCTTGGCGGGGAGGCCCTCCGGGCGCCGCAGCTGCTGCATGGCGAAATAGAAAGCGCCCCAGTTGATGGCGAAGATGGCGAAGCTGGCCGACATCCAGGCCACGTCGCGGGCGAACGACCCGGCCCAGACGTAGATCGGCAGGCTGATCGCGAACACGCCGAGCGCCTGCGGCAGCAGGGCTGCCTGGGCGGCCAGCGACTGATCGGTGATCGAGGCGCCTTCGCGGTCGGCGGTAAGGACGGGGGGCATGGGACGATCCTGGGCGGTTCGACCCCACACTACCGGCGCCTGGGTTGTGCCCTGGTTACCATTCAGCCTTAACGAGGGGTGAGGACCCGAACCAAGCGTTAAGCTTAAGGGACTCTAATCGGGAGCGAATCTCCACCTGATCGGCTGGGAGCCCCTCGGCGAATGACCACCACCAGAGCCGCCCTCAACGACGCGGACATCCGTCTCCTGGTTAAGGGGACCGAACCGGAAGAGCGCGCGATGGTCGCGCACCGCCTCTGCCGTCACATGGACCGCACCGAACTCACCGAGGACGAGCGGGCCGAGGCGCACAAGATCCTGCGGCTGATGGCGCACGACGCGGAGGAACAGGTCCGCCGCGCGCTGGCCGTTACGCTGAAGGCCTCGCCGCTGGTTCCGCGCGATGTCGCCAACCGCCTGGCGCGGGATGTCGAAAGCATTTCAATCCCGCTGCTCAACTTTTCGCCGGTATTCAGCGACGAAGACCTCGCCGAGATCGTCCGCATCGGCGGGCCGGTGCGCCAGAAGGCCGTGGCCAAGCGTCCGGTGCTCACCGAGACGGTGACCGACGCCATCGCCGAGTTCGGCGACAACGGCGCCGTGCAGACCGCGACGGACAATCGCGGAGCCAGCTTCTCCGAGCATGGCCTGCAGACCGCCATCGACCGGTTCGAGGCTGCGGAGACCATCCTGGCCTCGATCGCGCTGCGCAACGCCCTGCCGGCCTCGGTCAGCGAGCGGCTGGTGACGCTGGTCACCGGCGAGCTGCGCGAGCGGCTGATCAGCGGTCACGGCGCGACGCCGCAGACCGCGCTGGCGCTGGCGATCGGCGCCCGTGAACGCGCCAGCCTCGACTTGGTCGAGCAGGCGACGCGGGCCTCCGACCTGCCGGGCTTCGTCGCCCATCTGCATCACGGCCATCGGCTGACCGCGTCCTTGCTGTTGCGCGGCCTGGCGCACGGCCACATGAGCTTCTTCGAGTGGGGCCTGGCCGAGCTTTCGGGCGTGCCGCATCACCGCACCTGGCTGATGGTGCACGACGCCGGGGAACTGGGCCTTAAGGCGATCTATGAGCGCGCCGGCTTGCCCGGCCGGTTGCTGCCGGCGTTCCGCGCGGCGGTCGACGCCTACCACAGCGTCGATTTCGACGGCGAGCACGACGACATCCCCCGCTTCCAGCGCCGCATGCTGGAGCGCTTTCTCAGCCAGCCACAGTCGATCTCGCGCGAGGACGTCGACTACCTGCTGGACAAGATCGACAAACTCTCGACCCCGGCGGCTGCCGAGGTTGACGAGGATCAGGCGCACGCCGCGTAACTGGCTGAGTTAAAATATTTTTCGGTCATCGCCGGGCGTCAGTCCCGGCGACCCATGACCACCGTCCGGCGGGTGGCCGTGCCCGGCGCGGCCACGGTGGGTTCCGCGTTCTTGGGCGGCCGGGACTTACGCCCGGCCGTGACTTATTCCGCGGTCCAACCGCCGTCGATCGAGAGGATCGCGCCGGTGATCGACCTGGCCGAGTCGGAGGCGAGGAACACCGCATAGGCGGCCACTTCCTCGACCGTGACAAACTGCTTGGTCGGCTGCGCGTCGAGCAACACATCGTTGATCACCTGCTCACGGGTCAGATGCCGCGCCTCCATCGTCTCCGGGATCTGCTTCTCGACCAGCGGGGTCCAGACGTAGCCGGGGCAGATGGCGTTGGCGGTGATGCCGAAGGTCGCGCCTTCCAGCGCCGCGGTCTTGGTCAGTCCGGCGATGCCGTGCTTGGCCGCGACATAGGCCGATTTGAACGGCGAGGCGACCAGCGCATGGGCGGAAGCGGTGCTGATGATCCGGCCCCACTTGCGGGCCTTCATGCCGGGCAGGGCGGCGCGCATGGCGTGGAACGCGGCCGAGAGGTTGATGGCGATGATCTGGTCCCATTTCTCGACCGGGAAGTCCTCGATCGGCGAGACGAACTGGATGCCAGCGTTGTTGACCAGGATGTCGACACTGCCGAACGTCTTCTCCGCGTCGGCCACCATGGCGGCGATCTCGGCGCCCTTGGTCATGTCGGCGCCCGAATAGAGCGCCTTGACGCCGAAATCGGCCTCGATGCCGGCGCGCTCCTTCTCAATCGCGGCGGCGTCGCCGAAACCGTTGATGATGACGTTGCAGCCTTCCTTGGCGAAGGCTCTGGCGATCGCCAGTCCAATGCCGCTTGTCGACCCGGTAACCAGTGCGACCTTATCCTTAAGCATCAGATTCTCTCCGGCAGGCCGCGCGGCCCATGCGGCGCAGCTACTACGCAGGAGTCTGACAGGCGTGTGAAAATCAACGACGATTTGGCCGCGGGACCGATGGTGTCACGCGGATGTCGTCTCGGGGCTCTTTAGACACCATGGAAACCACTCTGCAGGCGCCGGCCAAACCCAAGATGGAGCACGCTCACCCCGACGCCATGGTCCACATCGATCCGCTGGGCTGGCGACCGGATCGCTGTGGCCGTGTGGCCCTGGTGCTGCAGGGCGGCGGAGCGCTCGGCGCCTATCAGTGCGGCGTCTACGAGGCGCTGCACGAGGCCAATATCGAACCCGACTGGGTCTCCGGCGTCTCGATCGGCGCGATCAACTCGGCGCTGATCGCCGGTAACCCGCCGGAGAAGCGGTTGCAGGCGCTGAAGACCTTCTGGGGCCGAATCACCGACCGGACCATCTGGCTGCACACCCCTGACGGCGACATCTTCCGCCAGGCGCGCAACTGGACCAGCTCGATGATGACGACGATGCTCGGCCAGCCGGGTTTCTTCGCCCCGCACAAGGTCAGTCCCTGGCTGGCCCCGGCCGGGGCCAGGGACGCGACCAGCTACTACGACAACTCGCCGCTGCGCGAGACGCTGCTCGAGCTGGTCGATTTCGATCTGCTCAATTCGAAGAAGTGCCGGTTCTCCGTCGGCGCGGTGAACGTGCTCTCCGGCAACTTCATCTTCTTCGATAATGCGACCACCACGATCACGCCGGAGCACATCATGGCGTCGGGCGCTTTGCCGCCGGCCTTCCCGACCGTGCAAATCGGCACCGATCACTTCTGGGACGGCGGCGTGGTCTCCAACACGCCGCTGCAGCACCTGCTGGCCCAGGACGACGACGTCAACACCCTGGTGTTTCAGGTCGACCTGTTCAGCGCCAGCGGCGTGCTGCCTCGCACCATGCAGGACGTGGCCAGCCGCCAGAAGGACATCATGTACTCGTCGCGCACGCGGCAGGTGACGGACATGTTCCAACGCCTGCAGCGCTGGAAGCGCCGCGCCTACAGCGCGCTGCTGAAGGTTCCGGACGCCGATCTCACCGACGAGGAGCGCGCGATGCGCAACAAGCTCGCCAATCTGCCCGGGCACACGATCATCCAGTTGATCTACCAGCCGAAGGTGTACGAGAGCGGCGCTAAGGACTTCGAGTTCTCCGGCGCCTCGATGCGGGACCGCTGGATGAGCGGCCACGAAGACACCAGCCGCAGCCTGACCCACAAGGACTGGCTGGAAGTCCCACCCGAAAGCGGCCTGCACACCCACGACGTCCACCGCGACGACGAACGGTAGGTCGCGTACAGGCGAGCCGGGCCTTCAGCTTTCCTGACTGCTCGCGATGAAATTCGGTCACTGCTCCCACGGTAGGCGGTCGGTAAATTACGGCATCCGCGCTGCCGGGGCGCGCTGGCCGGCCCGGCGCCCCTGGCTTCCTGGACATCAGCCCACGAGAGACCAGGCCGCAGTTCGGACGCCGACAAATGCTCCACATGAGTGAATCGCGGTCGAGGGGTTCCAGCCCTCGCGCCTCAACAGGGCGCGGATCGCGAGAATTGGTCCCTGTGACAATTGCAGAGAGCCGTACCTCCCCTCAGCACCGCTATTCGGCCGCGTCCGAAGCGGGAGCCGGAATGGGCTCCGATGCGGGGGCAGGCACGGTGTCAGTCGGTAGCGGGGCCGCAACGTCGAAGACAGGAAAGATGCTCCTCTGGCTCCAATCGGCAGGCTGCGGCGGAATGTGTATGCGCTCTTGGTCACTCATGACGGGCCTCGCCGCTGTAGGTGATTTCAAAATAGTCTGTCGCCTCCCTGGTTGCCAGCGCGATCAACGGCGCTGGCAACTCAAGACCATCGGGAAAATGACGCCGTTCCTCGGCGAGCTGGAGCTTTCTGAGACGCGTGCGGGCCTTCACGATTCCGTCGGCCGACATGCGCCCTGCATGAATGCTCTCCCACTCGTCCTCGGCGTCGTAGCAAAGAAGCTCAAGCGCCACGGTCAGGTCGCTCGCAGCCTTGTGGGTGCGGGCGAAGGGAAAGACGCCTTTCAGAGCGTCGAGTAGCTGCGCCGCTGCGATGATGAATGCCCAGACGAGGGGGATTTCGTGCCAGACCACCCAGCCCGCAATTGCCCCGCTTGAAGCGACCGCCTTGATAACTTCGACCGCTTGTACTTCTCGGCCGATTCGATTTCGGTAGAGCCGCATGCAGATCGCCGCAGCCTTCGCTTGCTGTAGCTGCTGCCAGTAAAGTGCAGGCTGGCGAAGCGATGCCACACCCACTGGCGCGTTTCGGGGGCCTCGTCCCAACTAGTCGCCCCTCCACAGTTCGCTCGCAACCTCGGCGCGTCGATCACCTACACCACCAAAAGCTATATCGATTCCCGCGGTCGTAGAGGACGTTTGTCGGAGACGCGCAGCTAAAACGAGGCGCGCGCGGCTGAAGTCCATGGCGCTCAGGAGGCATTTACCGCACAGGTCGCGGAGGAGGCGCAAAGGACGCTGAGAAGAGGCAGAGCACCTCTGCGACCTCCGCGCCTCCTCAGCGATCTCTGCGGTTATACTTTGGACCGCTGCGGCGTGAGCCATTCACGCAGCTAGTGCATGGAATCTGACACTTGGTACCTAGCCACGACCGCTCATCCCCGCGTGTGCGGTCAAAGGCAAAACCGCCCCCCTCCGGTGGTGACATGACTTCACCTCGCGGTTAGCATTAGTACTGTACCGCCACGGAGGGAGCAAACAATGGGAAAGCGTGGGTTCTGGCATTGTGACAAGCGGCAAGGGAAGCCCCGCGCACCCATCTCAATGAATCAGCTCGCTCGGGAAGGCCGCCTAAAACCCGCAGACTACTCGGACGTGAAGCGGATTGTCCTTCGAACCAAGAAGAACAAGACGACTATTAAGACTGTGGGTTGGCTCAAATATACATTCTGAACCTCAGGCGGGAACGAGAAGGTTCTCGCCAGCGGTTCCCAGCTCCTTTGGACTCAAGTGTCAGATTTTGACCACTAGACACTCAGACGGCGGTCGGCGAGTGCCGCTTCTCCACCAGCTCGACCACCGATTCGACATAGGCTTCGGCGTTCTGCCGCGCGGCTAGAGTCCCGCCGACGCGTGCGGCCTCCAGACCGGGGAAACCGCCGCCGATGGAGAACAGCGCCCTGAACGCTTCCTTCTCGAGCAGGGCCGTCGGCAGAAACTCGATCTGCTGCTCGCGCAGCCGCGCCACGACGCTCGCCAGCGACCGCGTGCGGATGGCCGCGGGAATGCGCGTGAGCAGACAGCGGTGCGGAATCTGGCGCCCGCCCTGGTGGCCGAACGCCCTTACCATCTCGGCGGCCTTGATCGCCTGCGTCGCTTCCAACAGCGAGCCTGCCAGAGGGGTCAGAATAAGATCGGGCCGGACCGCGACGAAGCCTATCGCCCCGCGCATCGAGCCTTCGGTGTCGAGAATGATCCAGTTCGGATCCTCGCGGCGCGCCTCCCGATGGGCCTCGCGAACGTCCTGCGCTGTCGGCGCCGGATGCACCGTCAACCCGGCCGGGCGGTCCGGCAACTCGCTCCACGCCATGAGCGGCTTGTTGGGATCTGAGTCGATCAGCGCCACTTTGAGGCCGCGCTCGACCAGACCTAAGGCCAGGACCAGCGCCGCTGTGGTCTTTCCCGCCCCACCTTTTGGGCTGACGAAGGCGACGACGGGCAAGGCGGGTCGATCCAGTTCTGCAGGCCACGCCCAATAGACGCCCGATCAAGCCTTCTCGACGGGCCTCGGTCTCGAAGGATCATTAACTATACCGCCTACGGACTACAAAGCTTGAATCCCGACGCGAGACGAACCTGGGCCGTCCAAGCGCCTCCGGCAGCCGCGAAATCGAGGGCGCCGGCCATCCTCCGCTGACGCCGATCTCGACCCGTCAACCGATTTGGAACGCCCGGCCAATCGCCCGGGTCATAGCGTCCCTATGTCCGACATCTGGAAGGTCTCGCCCGGCGGATTCGCCCCAATCACCAAGGCGGTCTCGCTCGCGAAGCTGTAGGGCGGCACCGGCAGGTTCAGCGGCGCGGGGACGCCTTTGAAGACGCGCCCGGCAAGATCGTATTTCGAACCGTGGCATGGGCAGAACCACCCGCCCGGCCACCCGGCGCCTACCTCCCCGAGGCCGGGCCGGTAGCCCGGAATGCAGCCGAGATGAGTGCAAACGCCGATCAGCACCAGATACTCCGGCTTGATCGAACGCGACCAGTTCTTGGCATAGGGCGGTTGTTGCGTGCTGTCGGAATTGGGATCGCGCACCAGGGCCAGAGCGCTGGGGTTTTTGAGTTCCGCCAGGTTGGCGGGCGTGCGGTGAACGACGAACATCGGATTCTTGCGCCACAGCAGTACGATCTGCTGGCCGGGCTCGATCTTGGACAGATCGACGGTGATCGGCGAACCCAGCGCCAGCGCGTCGGACGACGGGTTCATCTGGTCGACGAAAGACCAGGCGACCGCCGCCGCGCCGCCAATGGCCATCGCGCCGGTCAGGATGAAGATGAAATCGCGCTTCGTGGGCTCGCCGACCTTGGCGGCGTCGGCGGGCGATTCAGCATCGGTCATTTGTCGGAAAGTCCAAAGTACGAAATGCGACCACCGCCGCGCGTGGCGCGGCTGATCATCAATCGTACAATCGTATCCGTCTTCTTCGGTTCCATAGGCGCTTGTGTCAGAGGCCCTTCGGACGACTGATGCGCTGAGCCGGCGAGAAGACTACCCGGTAAGCGCCGCGACGAACTCAGCGGGCGGCGCGCCTTCCTCCCAGGCGGGCAGGCCCGCGGCGATATCGATCCCCGCCAGCTTCCGCTTGGTCCAGATGTGGGCGACGATCGCGAGTTCGTCGCTGCGATCGAGCGTGCCGGCGCGGACGACGGCCATGCCGGGCCGGCGCGTGTTGGTGTTGTAGACACGCGTGAAACACACCGGGCAGGCGCGCTGGCGCGAGGTGCGCGAGCCATCCGGTGAGGTCAGCTCGAACAGGGCCGACGCGCCGGCGACCTCAAGCTGGTCCTCCGGCAGGATGAACTGCAGGCTGAAGGCGCTGCCGGTCCAGGTTTGACAGTCGAGGCAGTGGCACGCGTAGACCCGCGGCAGCCCCGCTTGCGCAATCCGGTAGCGCACTCTTCCGCACCGGCAGCCGCCTTCGATCCCATCTGTCATGGTCTCGCGGAGTACACCGAGCTTGCGTTCGGCGCAAAGCGGCAGCCAGACCGGGAAAAACGGAAGCGAGATACGGGACGCATTCCCTGGTCTCCGGGCGACGGCGCTGATCTAGTGAGGTCCGGTCGGGCGACGCGGGGGCGCGGGGATGCAGACAGGATCGCAGGCGCCGAACCAGGGCCTTCGCACCTACTATCTGCTGGTGGCCACCCAGACGGTGTCGCAGGTCGGCAGCCGCATCAGCTTCTTCGCGGTCGGGATCGCGGTGTTCACCCGGACATCGCACGCGACCCCGATCGCCATCATCTCCTTCTGCCAGGTGCTGCCCTGGATCGTCGGCGCCGGCTTCGCCGGGGCGATGGCCGACCGCTACGACCGGCGCCGGCTGCTGATCCTCGCCAACGCCGGTTTTGTCATCACCAGCGGACTGCTGCTGGCGAGCTTCGTCTCGGGCGCCTTCCGGCTCTGGCATCTCTACGCCTTGGCTCTGATCACGTCGGCGATTCTCGCCGTCAGCGGACCGGCGTTCCGCGCCTCTGTGGCCATGCTTGTCCCGGACAGCCGCCGCGACCGCGCCAACGCGATC
>Ga0302314_10002329_pt1 | contig 35302 bp, 30 predicted proteins | sample III_Palsa_N2_3_FD_200533 | JGI IMG/M metagenome (GOLD analysis project Ga0302314, IMG submission 200533) | Peat permafrost microbial communities from Stordalen Mire near Abisko, Sweden - III_Palsa_N2_3 | ecosystem: Environmental > Terrestrial > Soil > Palsa > Peat permafrost | place: Sweden...
GCTCGAGGAGAGGGTGGTGGAGGAGCTGAAGGTGGCGGGTGCAAAGCCGCGCCGGCACGCTGTGTCAGGCCCCGAGTCACTGACCCCGTCCGAGAGACGGGTCGCGCTATTGGCGGCGAGTGGGGCCACCAACAGGGAGATCGCCCAAGATCTCTTCGTCTCGCTGCGGACGGTTGAGATGCATCTGACCAACACCTACAGAAAGCTCGGCGACTGCACGCGCGAGGATCTGGCCGTGGTCATCGGCGGGGTGTCAGGTGGGAGCGCCTCCGAGTCCGGCTGAGCGCTCAAGAGGCCAAATGGTACCCACGCGTGGTACCCACGGAAGCATCTGACCTGCCCGGGCGCTCCTGCTTCGACCACAAACCTGGCAATTAGCAGGCATTTCCTAAAATGCGCCCGGCGGGAATCGAACCCGCGGCCTGCGGCTTGAAAGACCGCTGCTCTTTGGCTCCCCGAAGAGAACCGTTGACCACTGAGCTACGGGCGCGCGCTGGGGATATCGAGGCCCCCAAGTTGCTGTGAGGCACCTAATCTAAGCATGCCCCGGCCCCGCGCGCACTGCACTAGACGAACCGCCTGACGAAGTCGAGCGCGGTATCGGCGACCTTTCGCCATCCGCTGTCGATCGTGAGCGCGTGACCGCGATCTTCTATCTCGACGATCTCGGTGATGCCCGCGTTGTGCGCCTGCCTCTTGTAGGAGGCGTTCGCGATCGCCCACGGCACGGTGTGATCCTTCTCGCCGGAGATGATCAGCAGCGGACCGCGGTCCGGGTTCGCGCTGTCCACCTTCGCCTCGGTCCGGGGGTTCAGATTGGCGGTCGCCGCCTGGAACAGCGGCGCGCCGGGGCCGGGCACGGCAAAGATCCGATACAGCTCCCTGGCCTCCTGCTCGCTCACGGCGTTGGCGAACGCAAAGCGGAACTGCCCGTAGGTGAGCGCGACCGCGCGATTGCGGTTGGCGGGGTTCTGAAGGACCGGCAGCGCAGCCCTGAGTGCCGAGATCGGAAGCGGAAGCACCCCGCGAAACGGCGCGGGATCGACGGCCACCGACGCGGCGGCCAGCCCGCGGCCGGCGATGATCTGGGCGAGCAGCCCACCGAAGGAGTGTCCGACCACGGCCGGCTTGCGCTCCAGCCGGCCGATCACCTCGGCGATGTGGTCGGCCACCTGACCGACCGTCTTTCCGGCGAATGCCCGGGGGTTCGCGTTCGCCTCCGCGACCGTCTCGGGGTCGTCCGGCCAGCCCGGGGCGATGGCCGTGTAGCCCGCCTCCTCGAACAGGGCGGCCCATCGGTCCCAGCTGCTCGCCAAAAGCCACAGACCATGGATGAACACGACCGGCGTGAGGCCGGCCGCGTTGGCCTTCTCGATCTGGCCGGACTCCCGGGTGGTGATCGCCACGGGCCTACCCTACCCCCGCAACCCGGCGAGGCCGTCGGCGATGCTCATGACCGGCGCGTAGGAGAGCTGCTCGCGCGCCTTGTCGATGCGGAGCGTGCACTCCTGCGAGGAGACCCAGTACGCGAAGCGCGTCAGCGGCGGGCGACCGGGTAGCGGCAGAAGGCGCCATGCCGCCTCCCCGGCACTCGCCAGCGCGGCCGCAAGGGCGGGCGGAACACTGCGCGAGGGAGCCTCCACACCCTGGGTCGCCAGGAGGTCGCTGACGAACTCGCGAAACACGACGGGCTCGCCGTCGGTGACGAAGTAGGCGTTCCCCGGGCGCCCGCTCCTCGCGCCGAGCACGAGCCCCTCGACGGTGTTGTCGACATGGGTCGTCGACGTGCGTTGCCGGCCGCCGCCGATCCATGCGAAGCGGCCGCTGCGGGCCAGCTCGACCATCACCGGCAAGAGCGTCGTGTCGCCCGCGCCCCACACGAAGCGCGGACGCACGACGACCGTCTCGAACCCCTCCCGGTTCGCGTCGAGCACCGCCCGCTCCGCCCGCGCCTTGGTCGAGCTGTACAGCGCGGGCGAGTCGGGCCGCAGCGGCGCCGTCTCATCGACTTCGACGAGCGGCTCGCCGGCGAGCAGCGCCGCCTCGGTGCCGACGTGTATGAAGCGACGCACGCCCGCCTCGGCACAGGCCTTCAGCGCGTTGCTCGTGCCCTGCACGTTGCCGCGCTCGAAGTCCTCGCGCTTTCCCCAGTCGCCGAGCGTCGCGGCTGCGTGGAAGGCGAGCTCGCAGCCCTCTGCGCCGGCACGCATCGCGGCGACGTCGGCGAGCTCCCCGAGCACGGGCTCGGCGCCGCGCGCGAGAACGCGGTCGGCCGCTGCGCTCGAGCGCGCAAGCGCGCGCACCGTGTGCCCCTCCGCGCGCAGCCGTTCGATCAGCCTGCCGCCGATGAACCCCGAGCCACCGGTCAGGAACACCCCTGTCATCGCGGCCGCACGGTATCCGAATTGAGCACCGACTGGGCGGCGTTGTAGCCGTTCATCCCGTGTGCTCCGGCGCCTGGAGGGGTTGCCGCAGAGCAGATGAACACGCCCGGGATGCCGGTGCTGTATGGATCGATCGCCAGACGCGGGCGGATCAGGGTCTGAAGCGGTGTGTTGGCGCCGGTGATGATGTCGCCGCCGACGTAGTTGGCGTTACTCCGCGCGATCTCGCTCGTCGAGCGGACGGTGACTGCGAGGATCCTCTCGCGCAGGCCCGGCGCGAATCGTTCGATCTGGTTGAGCAGGCTCTCGGTCGCATCGCCCCCGTAGCCGTGCGGGACGTGCGCGTAGCTCCACACCGGGTGGACGTCGTCCTTGGCGCGCGTCGGATCGGCCAGCGACTGCTGGCAGACGACGACAAACGGGCGCTCGGGCATACGACCGCGGTTTATCTCCCGCTCGGCGAGGACGATCTCCTCGAACGACCCGACGGCGTGCACCGTGCCCGCCCGGCGTGCGGCTTCGCTCGTCCATGGCACGCCACCGGCGACGGCGAGGTCGACCTTGAAGGCCCCCGGGCCGTAGCGGTAGCGGCGATAGGCGCGCGCGACGCGCGCGGGCAGCCTCTCGGCGGCGATGTCCGCGACCGCGCCCGGCGCCAGGTCGAACACGATGGCGTCTGCCGGCGGAAGCTCTGACAGCGAGGCCACACGAGATCGCGTCTGAAGGCTTCCGCCGTGCTCTCGCACGACGGCGGCGAGGGCGTCGCTGATGGCGCGCGAGCCGCCCCGCGCGACGGGCCAGCCGTATTGATGGCCGGCGCAGATCAGCGCCATTCCCACCGCCGAGCTCATCAGTTGCGACAGCGGGCTGAACGCATGCGCGGCGCAACCGCCGAACAGGGCGCGCGCCTCTTCGGTTCTGAAGGCTCGCGCGAAAACGGTCGCCGGCATCGCCGCCGGCACTCCGAAGCGCATCAGCCGCAGCGGGTGCAGAGGCACGTGCGCCACCGGGCGCATGATGTCGGCACTCAGCTCGGCGAACCCTCTCGACGGCGAGCCGAAGATGCGCTGCCACGCCGGTCCATCCTCGCCGAATCCCCGGGCGGTATCGGTCAGCGACCGATGCAGCGCTCCCCCTCCGCCGCCGTCGAGAGGGTGGGCGAGGTCGACCTCGGGCCAGCACCACTGAAGGCCATGGCGCTCGAGCCCGAGCTCGTTCAGCGACCGTGCGCCCACGGCCATGATGTGGACGGCCGAGCACTCGTCGTGGAGCAGGCCGGGAAGCGTGAGCTCGCTCGTCTGAGTGCCGCCCCCGATCGTCTCCTCGGCCTCGAGCACCGTCACCTTCATGCCCGCGCGGGCCAGCACGGCCGCACACGTCAGCCCGTTCGGGCCGGACCCGACGACGATCGCATCGCTCACCGGCTTACCGGAGCGGGCGCCGGCTGAGGCGCGCTCGAGCCGATCACCTCCACGGGCAACGTGCACGTGTCATCGAGCCACGGCTGACGGTCGACCATATCCTTGACCTCGACGTAGCCCTCCTCGATCAGCCCCGCGGCGGCGTCGTAGATGCGATAGTGCTGCCGCTGCACCTGAGCCGGCTGGGACTCGATCGTGACAACCCGCAGTTCACCCTCCTCGAAGTGGCATCGCTCCTGTACCGCGGCCAGCAGCTGCTGGTTGTGGAAGTGGCCGTCGCCGAAGTTCCATCCCACAGCCACTCCCGCGATCAGCTCGCCCTCGCGCACGGAGTATTCCTCCACGTCCTCCACGGCCCGGGGCAGCAGCCCATTCAGCGCGCGCCCGTGCGTGTGCATCGCGCGGAAGGCGAGCCCCTTGGTGAGCAGCAGCTCGGCCATCTCCCGCCCGTACAGCTTGGTCAGCTGCTCGACGACCACGTGTGCCGGCTTGACCAGGGCGGAGTCGAGCTTCTGCTCGGCGCCGTCCTTGCGGAACAACCACTGGCTCGTGGCCCAGTTGCCGGCGTAGTAGCGCATCGAGGCGAGAAACGAGATCTTGTCCGGCCGCAGGTTGCCGGCGATCGGGACGAGCACGCCGATCGCGACGATGGCGGCGATCAGCAAGGGTTCGTTGAGGGTCGAGAAGGGCACGTCGCCGTAATGGCCGAACAGGAACAGCAGGCCGAAGATCATGAACAGATTCCACTCGAGCGGCACGGCCAGCGGGAACGTCGAGGTGATGTGGACGTGGAAGATGATCATGCCCACCACGGCGATCGTGCAGAGCGTCCCGCCCCTGGATACGAGCAGCAGCAGCGGCAAGGAGAACTCCATGACCGTGCCGAGATGGGCGGCGAACGACGCCTGCCGGGACGGCCTCAGATCCTCGGGGTGGTTGCGATACAGCCGTCGCTTTGCCGCCCGCGAGCGGTTCCAGGGCGTGTTGCTGATCATCACCGCCACCACGAACGGGAAGTGCCTGTTCAGCTTGGAAGCGGCCGCGCCCCACCAGATGCACACGAGCACGAGCTGGGAGGCGACGAACAGGTTTCCGATCGGGAACAGAAACACGACGAGCAGCAGGCCGTACAGTTCCGGGCGCGCGCTCAGAAACGACACCTTGTCGCGCAGACCGAGCAGCACGAGGAAGGCGAGCAGCACGCCGATCGCGGTGGTGTCCAGGCGACCGGCCGCGTGGCCGGTGACGGCTTCGCCGTTGGACACCAGCAGGAACACCCCCGAGGCCAGGACGCCGGCGTACAGAGCCACGTCCAGGAGCGTGCGCCTCGACCCGCGCGTGAGGGGAACGCGGTCGGGAAACGGCGGCAGGCGGATCGTGCCCGGACGCAGCCAGTAGAGGATGCCGCCGATCGGGGGCATGAACCGGAACGTCAGCGGCATCGATCCCGCGCCGAGCCCGACGAACTCCCACAGCATCGTCCACACGACGACCTTCTGGAAGACGATCGGTTCCGTCCACCAGCTGCCGAGGTCACCAAGGCCACCGAGGCCGGTGCTCGTCGCCGAGATGACCAGCGCTCCGCCCACGGCGAAGATGACGAGCTTGACGATGTACAGCAGATAGACGGCCGTCGGCACGCCGACGCCGTTGAGCGCCCAGTCCTGGGCCAGCGGTTTGATGCGCTCGAGCAGCGGCTTGCGCTTCCACTCCTCGATGTCGACCGGCGGTTCGGCCGGAGCAATGAATCCCATGGCATTCCCTCTCCTCGTTCGCAGGCCGCCCAAGCGCTCCCGGCTCTACATCTGATCGGAACCCGTGTCGAGCAAGCGATCCAGCGTCGACGCGTCGTGGGAGCAGATCAGCTCGACCTCGTGCCCGTGCTGGTGGGCGAGCTCGCGCAGGCGCTCTGAGTTCTGCCGCCGGGCCTCGCCGTCGACCTGGTTGAGCGCCTGGAAGGCGCGCAGCCCTGCCGGGCAGCGCGAGGGCGTCTCGACCTGGCCGTGGTGAAAGTAGGCATCGCCGCAGTGCAGAAGCCAGCCGTCAGCCTGGGAGATGGCGACACCGGTGTGCCCGAGGGTGTGCCCGGGCAGCGGGATCAGCAGTATCTCGGCGTCACTGCCCGGCAGGATCCGCACGCTGTCGAAGCCGAACCAGTCGTCCCCGCCGGCCTCGTGCCGAGACCAGCGCGGCCCGTGCGCCCAGTGGACGGCGAGGTAGCGGGCCCGCTCGCGCCAGCCCGGATGCATCGCCGCGTCGAGCTCGGAGCCGAGCAGGTGAACCTCGGCGTCGGGAAAGTCCGGAAGACCGCCGGCGTGGTCGAGGTCGAGGTGCGTCGTGACGATGTGGCGCACGTCGCTTGGCTCGAAGCCGAGCGCGCGGATCTGCGAGACCGCGGTCTCGGCCGAGTCGGCGACCGGGCGGACCACGGTCGTGAACGGGACGCCGAGCTGGCGCGGGTTCTGCGTGTCGGCGATACCGAAGCCGGTGTCGATCAGCACCAGCCCCTCGGCGCCCTCGACGAGCAGGCAGTGGCACACGAGCCGCGTGCTCGCAAGCAGTCCTCCCCGGCCCGCAATCAGGCGCGCACCGCGGGGGCACATGGTGCCGCAGTTCAGATGATGGATCGCGCGCGGAGCGGTGTTCATGAGCGGCAAGCGTACCTGCACGGCGGTGGGTGTTAGGTTTGCGGCCATGTCCCATGAGCCTTCCGCCGGAGAGGAGCTTCCGGCCTTCGGAATGCTCACGCCACGGACGCGGCATCTGCTCGCGCTGGAGTTCGGGTCCAAGGCCGACTTCGACAACCCGAGCCTCGAGTGGCGCAGGCTCTTCTCCGAGCTGCTCGGCACGTTCATGCTGGTGCTCGTCGCCGCCGGCGGCGGCATCCTCCACGGCAAGGGCCAGATCAGCCTTGCAGCAGCCGTGGTGGCACCCGGGCTGATGGTGATGGCGATCATCCTGTTCATGGGCGCCGTCTCCGGGGCCCACCTCAATCCCGGCGTCTCGCTTGCGTTCGCCATGCGCGGAGACTTTCCGTGGAAGCGCGTGCCCGGCTACATCGTCATTCAGCTGATCGGCGCCACCCTGGCGTGCCTGTTTCTCGACGCAGTGTTCGGTGACGTTCAGCATCTCGGCGCCACGCTGCCGGGTCCCGGCTACGCCAACTGGCAGGCGCTGGTGATGGAGATCGTGCTGACCGCGACGCTCGTCAGCGTCATCCTGGGAACGGCCTCCGCCGCCCAGAGCGTGGGCCCGATCGCCGCGCTGGGGGTCGGCGGATACATCGCGCTCGCCGGTCTCTGGTCGGCTCCCGTGAGCGGCACGTCGATGAACCCGGCTCGCTCCTTCGGCCCGGCGCTGGTGAGCGGAGACTTCTCGAGCTACTGGGTGTACGCGCTGGGCCCCGTCGCCGGAGCGATCATCGCCGTCGGCTGCGCCCATATCCTGCGGGGGCGGGGCGGCGACCCGATCTCCCGCAAGGCCGGATCCGGGGCGCTCGAGGAGCGTTGAGCGTCACCGGCGGCGACGGTCAGGCATCCACCGAGAAGCGAAGGCGTGCGCGCTCGAAACGGTCGACGTGCGCGGTGCCGAGCGCAGCCGCCGGAGTCAGGCAGCCGGCTCGATCGGGCGTGGCGCCTTCCTGCGCGAGCAGCATCCCAGCCTCACCGAGCATCCTCGCGGTCGCCAGATAACCCGGGTGCCCGTGGGCGTGCACGTGCGCGCCGATGTCGTTACCGCCGACCGTGCGGGCGCTCACCGACATCGTCCACTCCCACCCCTCGAGACGGTCCTCGGCGGGGCCGAACCCCGACGCGGGGCCGATTCGCTCCAGCGCACTCGCGACGCGCCGCCTGAGCGCCGGTGAGGCGCCGGCGAGACCCCGAAGCCCGGTCTGGGTGGCCGACAGGGCGCCCGCGACCCCCCAGCGCGCCGGGAGCGAGGCGGCGCTTCCACCGAGCACCATGCCCTCCCGGTAGCGGAACGGCCGGGCCTGGCGCCCGTCGTCGGACGCGATCAGCGCTGCCGTCCGCTGGATCACGGCCGGATTGATGAACGGAGCAGGCGCCATCGGGGCGATCACCGCTCCACCGGACCCACGCCGGGGCGTGAGCGTGATCGGTGAAACGCGTCGCACCGTGGCGGCGGCGGCCGGATCGATGATCAGCGCCGCCGGATCTGTGGCGAGCGCCGCGTCCTCGTCGCCAACGAGCGCGGAGATGCTCTGGAAGGTTCCACCCGAGATCCCATCGGACGGACGGGGCAACCCTCCGGGCGGCTTCATCGACACCTCGAGGTCGACCGCCTGAAGCCCCTCGCCGAAGCGCTCGAGCGCGGCCTCGCAGGCGAGCAGGGTCACGAGATCGGCCGGAAGCGCCTCGAACCCGCACACCTGCACGATCTTCACCGCGGCCGCCACGGCCCGGGAGTCGAACTCATCGATCGTGCGGCGCACGAACGGGATCTCACCGGTCAGATCCGCATAGTGGGCGCCACTTGCGACGCACGCTTCGATCACCGGCCGCCCGTACAGCGTGTATGGCCCGACGAGGTTGAGGACCACCCGAGCGCGCGCGGCCATCGCCGCGAGCGAGCCCGGATCGGAGATGTCGGCGATGATCGTCTCGGGCGCGCTCACGCCGGCGCCGGCCAGCAGCCGCGTGACCTTGTCGCCATCGCGCGCCGCGGCGGCCCAGCGCACATCCGTCTCGGCCGCGCGCCCGGCCAGATAGCTCGCCACGCGGCGCCCGGTGACGCCCGTGGCTCCAAACACGACGATATCCAGATCGCGATCGCTCACCTGCCCGGACGATACAGGCACGCCTGTATGCTCACGGCGTCCATCTTCTTTGCCGGGAGGCAGCATGTCGAGCCTGACCTGCTTGGTGATCTCTCCGGTCGGCGATGCGGGCAGCGACGCCCGCAGGCGAGCCGATCAGGTCTTCAAGCACATCATCGAGCCGGTCGTCTCGGCACTCGGCTACTCCGCGAAGCGGGCCGACGAGATGGGGCTGCCCGGGATCATCACGGGCCAGCTGCTCACAGCGGTCGCCGACTCGGACCTGGTGGTGGCCGACCTGACCGATCACGACGCAAACGTGTTCTACGAGCTCGCCATCCGGCACGCCGCCCAGCGACCCGTCGTGCAGCTGATCGACTCGGCGCAGCGCCCGCCGTTCGACCTGGCCGACATGCGCACCGTCCAGCTGGACGTCCATGACCTGGACAGCGCCGAAGAAGCCCGCCGGCAGCTCGAGGATCAGATCGAACGCGCGAACACGTCCTCGCGGGTCGACACTCCGATCGCGTCAGCCAGGGCGATGAAGGCCCTGTGGGAGAGTGAGCAGCCGGCAGCGCCGGTCCTCGCCGAGGCTCTCAGCGAGATACGGGCGCTCGAGCAGGAACGCATCAGGCGGGCCTCATCCGGTGATGCGCCCGCCGGCGAGGCGGCCCGGCCGCCGTCCCTGATGGGCAACGCCCAGCAGCTCTCCTTCCCGGGACAGCCGCTGTTTCCCGGGCGCCCCCTGTTCACCGGGCTGCCCTCCGCATTCGAGCTCCGAGAGGGAGCCGCAGACGCGAACGACCGAAGCTCTGTGAACCACGACGAGCGCGTCGGCGAGAACCACGACGGCAAGCCCGCATCGAACGCGAACCATGAGGCCAAGCCCGCATCGAACGCGAAGGCACGCAAGGCCCGCAAGCGCCACGGCTAGCGGCGTGGTGGACCTCGCAAGGCGCGGCGATCAAGGCCGCGAACAGCGCCCGGGCTAAGGCCGACGCGCCTGCGACGTGACGGCCAGCAGTTCCGTGATGGCGTCGTCGATGTCGTGGGCGAGCATGTCGACGTCGGGCAGGGCCTCGCGGTCGGCGTACACGCCGAAGCACGCTCGTTCGTCGATGGTGGTCATGCCGACGGACACCGCGTGACGGTCGGACAGCGGAACGACGGGATAGGTCGCCTGGAGCGGACAGCCGAGCATGTACATGGGCACGTTGGGACCGGGGATGTTGGACACCACGAGGTTGAACGTGCGAGGGCCGGCCATGAACCGGGACAGGCTCTGTTGCGCGGCCGCAGGGGCGCGTGCGACGGCCCTCAGCACGAGGTCGGCCCCGTCGGGCTCGCCGTCGCGCTTGCGCCGGCTCATGGCAGCGTGCACCCGGTAGAGGCGACCCAGCGGGTCGGGCTCGTCGCACGGCAACTCGGCGAACACGAACGAGATGTGGTTGCCCAGGACGTCGGCGGAGCTGCGCACGCTGACGGGGACCATCACCTTGAGCGCGACCGGCTCCTCGCCCCTGCGGATCAGATACGAGCGCATGCCTCCGGCAACCGCGGCCAGCATCACGTCGTTGACGGTCGTGCCATAGGCGCGCTTGACGGTCCGCAGGTCACCGAGGGGTCGCTGGGCCCAGGCCAGCCGGCGCAGCGGCGACAGCTGCCCGTTGAGCACGCTCGCTGGAGCCGCGCCCAGCAGGTGACTGAGCGCGCGCGTCACCCGCAGTGCCCCAGCCGCGCTCTGCCGCGCCGCGGGGACCGGCGATCTCGCCAGGTGCAGCGGCCAGCGCAGCAGGTCGAGCTGCTGATAGAGGAGATCCCGCAGCCCCCTGGCGAGCAGGCGCTCGCCGCCGGGCTCGGGCGCGGCGCGCCAGCCGTCGGGCTCGCACCATGCGGGCTCGGGGGTCGAGTCCAGCAGCAGCGACCCGAGCTCGACGGCGGCGAGCCCGTCGACCATGCAGTGATGGGCCTTGCCGACGATCGCGAACTGCTCCTGCGCGGTGTCCTCGCAGATCCACATCTCCCACAGCGGGCGGTCGCGGCGCAGCGGCATCGACATCACCTCCTCGACGAGGTCCCTGAGCGGACCGGGCGCCCGGTAGACGTGACGAGCGACGGAGAAGGCGTGGTCGTCGGTCCACTCGGGTGCGTGCAGGCCGAGCGGGACCGACGCGAGCTTCTGGCGATAGCGCGGCGCCCGCGTCAGTCGCAGCTCGATGTGATCGCGAAGCTCCGCGAAGCTCGGCAGCCGCCCTTCGGCGGGGGCGGAGAAGACCGCGACCCAGCCGACATGCATGTGGGCGTTGGGTGTCTCAACGGCGAGGAACGATGCGTCGAGCGCCGATAGGCGCGGGCTGGTCACTCCGCCAGCGCCAATCGCGGTCGCGCCCGGGGTACGTGTCCCGGCCGGCGCGAGGACGGCGTCACGGCCGCCGTCGCGCCGGCGCGCGGTATCTGCCGCCGGCCCCAGTCGGCAGCGAGGGCGAACTCCACCAGCCGGTCGAAGTAGGTGCGCAGCGGCGTCGGTGCGATTCCGGCGCCGCGCAGCGCGACCCGCGAGCGACGGTCGTCGAATGCGACCTGCATCGCGAAGTAGGGAAAGAAGACCTCGCTGCGGGCGAGGGCGCGCCGGTAGCGCTCATCGGGCGTTGCGCGAACCAGCAGGGGATGCATCACGCGGCGGTACAGCGAGGGATCGATCAGGCGAGGTGCGGGACGCCCGAAGAACGCCGTCGCGAGCTCGACGAGCTCGCCGACGCTGCTCGCACGCGCCGCCGCCGTCAGGTGGAAGGTCGCGCCCTCGGCCTCGGGCGCCCGGCTCAGCGCGAAGATCGCATCGGCCACGTAGTCGACCGGGACGACGTCAACCGGCGCGTCCCTCCTCGCCGGCAGAGCCAAATACACGCCGCGCGCAAACGCGCGAAGCGGCCAGTAGAGGACGTTGAACGACGCCGTCCAGCCGTTGTCGCGCTCACCGACGATGATGCTCGGGCGCAGCACCGTCAAGGGCAACCGCTCCCACCACCCCGACAGGAGGCACTCCGCCTCGAACTTCGAGCGCTCATAGGGATTGCGAAAGCGCTGGCCGACGTCGAGGTCGTCCTCTGAGAAGCAGCCCGCATGCTCACCGGCGACGTATGCCGTGGAGATGTAGGAGAAGCGCCGCAGCCCGCCGCGAGCCTGACAGCGCTCGGCGAATTCGAGCACGCGCAGGGTCCCCTCCACGTTGATCTCGAGCGCATCGGCAAGGCCCATCTCAAACGACACGGCGGCCGCGCCGTGTACCACCTCGCTGACCCGCTCGGCGAGGTCGTCGAGCCTTCCCCGCAGTCCCAGCGCCGGGTGGGTGATGTCGCCTGGAACCGCGACCACGCGCTCGCGATAAGGGTGATCTGGACCGAACAGGCAGGTCAGCGTGCGCTCCAGCCGCGCCGCCGCCTGGCCGGCATCGGCGGCCCGCACGAGCGCATACACGCGACGCTCCGTACGCTCCAGAAAGCGCGCGAGGAGCTCCATGCCCACGAACCCCGTCGCGCCGGTCAACAACACACCGTCCGAGGGCCCGCTCGCCTCGCGGCCATCCAACTCCCGAACCCCTCGGCTAGTCATCTCAGCGGCTTCCCCAATCTCCGGCCAGCGGCTCCCGCGCCTCCCCGTCGCGCTCGACAGCAGTCCAAATGTTGGATTTATTGTTCCACCGGGCCGAGCGGGTTGAACGTCAGCCGCAGCAAACAACCCGCAGCTTGCGTGAAACAATGATGCGCCGGACCGAGGAGCGAGACAGATGCCAGACATGAACGACTTCAACCGCGCGATCATCGACGAGTTCCGTGCCAACGGCGGCGAGGTGGGCGGGCCGTTCGAGGGCGCGTCGATGCTGCTGCTGACCACCACCGGCGCCAAGAGCGGCGAGCGCCGCACGACACCTGTGGTGTATCTGCCGGACGGCGAAAGGATGGTGATCTTCGCATCCAAGGCGGGTGCGCCCTCCAATCCGGCCTGGTACCACAACCTCCTCGCCAACCCCACCGTCACGGTCGAGGTCGGCTCGGAGACGCTCGAGGCCAACGCCGTCGTGACGGAGGGCGAGGAGCGCGAGCAGCTGTTCGATCGCCAGGCCGCGATCCACCCGCAGTTCACGGAATACGCGCAGAAGACGACACGCCGGATTCCCGTGATCGCGCTCGAGCGCAAGGGCTGATCGCTCGACTCAGAGCCTATAGTTAGCCGGCCGTGGCGCTGCGCCGAATAGCCGCAAACGGGATCGAGCTCCAGGTTCTCGACGAGGGCCGGGGTCCACTTGTGGTGCTGTGCCATGGGTTTCCCGAGCTGGCCTTCTCCTGGCGCCGGCAGGTGCCCGCGCTCACCGGCGCGGGCTTCCGCGTGGTGGCGCCCGACATGCGCGGATACGGGGGCAGCTCAGCGCCTGCCGAGGTGGAGGCCTACGACGTGGTCGCCCTGTGTGGCGACATGTGCGGCCTGCTCGACGCACTGGGCGAGCAGGAGGCGCTGTTCGTGGGCCACGACTGGGGCGCATGGCTCGTCTGGCATCTGGCCCTTCTTCACCCCGAGCGCGTGCGCGCGGTGGCCGGCCTGAGCGTTCCCTTCGTCCCCAGGGCGCCCGCCCCGCCGGTTCCCATCATGCGCCGTCACCTCGGCGAGGACTTCTACATCGTGTGGTTCCAGGAGTATGGCGTCGCGGACGAGGCGCTCGCCCGAGACGTGCGCCGAACGCTGACCACCTCGCGCCAGTGGACCGCGCAGTGGGCCGACGAGGACCGGCCGGCCAGGCGTCCGCAGTGGCTGTCCGAGGATGAGCTCGAGGTCTACGTCGAGGCCTTTGAGCGCACCGGCTTCACGGGTGGTCTGAACTGGTACCGCAACATGGACCGCAACTGGGAGCTCACCGCGTCCGTCGCCGAGCGGCGCGTGGAGCAGCCGGCCCTGTTTGTCACCGGCGAGCGCGACCCGGTGCGCAGCTTCATGCCCGCCGAGGCGATGCGCGGCTGGGTCACCGACCTGCGCGGCGAGGTTGTGATCAAAGGAGCCGGGCACTGGACGCAGCAGCAGGAGCCGGAGGCGGTCAACGCCGCGCTGCTCGACTTCCTCGGCGGACTCTGAGCCCGGCTGCCCGCCTACGCCGGCCTACGCCTCGAGCTGAATCCGGACCGTCACCGGCTGGCTCTCGAGCGCGCGGAACGTCGCTGCGTTCACGGCGCGACCGACGGCGTTGCTGGCGAACGTGCGGATGCGTGCCTTGACGTCGTCGTCGGGAAGGAGCTCGGCGGTGCCCGGGCGCCAGTGGCGCCCGAGGCGTACGCGGACGTGTGGGTCGGCTTGGAAGTTGCGCACCCAGCCGGCATGGCTGCCGTGCTGGGCGATCAGCCACAGTGTCACGCCATCGGTCGTGTAGGCCATCACGGGCGTGTGCCGCACGGCCCCGGTGCGCCGGCCGATCGTCTCCACCAGCGCCATCCCCGGTGGCGTGATCCCGAGTTTGAACATGCCCCGCATCAGCGGGTTGGCCGTGTAGCGCCCGATCAGGATCTCCCAACGCCGCTTCACGGGCCTGTCCATGTCGCGGCAGTCTACTGTGGGTGTGCAGCTCGGCGACGGCCCGCTTGGCTCCCGCACAGCGTCCGGCTCAGCCCGCCACCTCGATGTCCCACGCACGGGCAAGGTGCTGGGCGGCCATCGTGTTGATGAGGTCGGTGAAGCCCTCCGGCGCCGGGGGCAGGAGCGGCAGCTCACCGGCCGTGACGGCGCCGAGCACGCGCTCGCAGGAGTTCTGGGCGAGCCCGATGGCGTGATCGAGGTCGACATCCACGAGCTCGCCATGGCGCTTGACAAAGCGCCCGGCAACGAGCACGTGCCGGACGTTGCCCGGATTGGCCTGGGCAACCAGGCAGCCGACGGGGTCAGCCATCGGGACCATGTTCAGCCGCCGTCCTCCGACCACGATGACGTCGGCCTGCTTGCCGGGCGTCAGGGAGCCGATCCGGTGCTCGAGACCCATCGCATGTGCGCCGTTGACGGTGCCCCAGCGCAGCGCGTCGCGCACGGTCAGATCGAGGTGGTCGGGCATCTGGTTGCGAGCGTTGAAGATGTCGTTGCGCATGCACCGCTCGAACTGCAGCCCGATCCGCATCTGAGAGAACATGTCTCCCGAGTTCGACGAGGAGACATCGCAGGACAGGCTCGGGCGCATCCCGAGGTCCAGCACGCGGCCGATCACCGGATGGCCCATCCCCATCTGGATCTCCGTCTCCGGAGAGGACGACACCTTGCAGTCGTTGTCGGCCAGGCGGCGCAGGTTGCGATCGTCGAGCGTGTTGCAGTGCACGTGCACCTGGTCGGCCGACAGCAGATGGTGGTGGTCGAGCTCGGGGATCCCCTCGGTGACGAGCGACCCCCGGTTGCAGCCGGTGTGCAGCACGCTCGGCACGCCGAGCTCGCGCGCCGAGCGAGCCTCTGCGATCGTCTGCTCGAAGGGCAGCAGCCCGACCTCGGTCAGAGCCACGCCCATCGTCACCAGCGCGTCCTCGGAGGAGAGCTCCCGGGCACGGATGCGCCGCGCGTCGGCGAGCCGCTGCTCGTGATCTGTGAACACCGGGGCGGCCGACGGCGCCGGGTAGTAGCCGTAGGCGAACATCGCGCGGATGCCCGCGTCCCGCAGTCCCTGGATCGCCCCATCTGCGTGCTCGGGCGTGTTGTTGCAGTGGGAGAAGTCGAGAATCGTCGTTACTCCCGCTTCCAGTGCCTCCAGGGCCCCGACGTAGTTGCCGGCGTACACGTCCTGGGCTGAGCAGTTGGGCGAAATCGACATGCGGATTCCGCGGAAGTACTCCTCGAGCGTCCAGTCCGCGCAGATGCCGCGAAACGGCGTCTGCCAGGTGTGCCTGTGGGTGTCCACGAACCCTGGCATGACCACATGCCCCGAGACATCCACAACCTCGGCGTCCTGCGCATCGACGCGGGGCTCCACGGCGGCGATCACGCCATCCTCGATCAGGACGTCGGCGGCGGGGAGCTCACCGACGGTCTCGTCCATCGACAGCACGTAGCCGCCGCGCAGCAGTACCCGCTCGCTCATCGCCACTCCTCAGCCAGGTTGGTCGCTTGGCCACGGTAGACCGCACCTCGCCGACTTGTCAACGGCTGCTGGGCGCGACACGCTACTTCGAGCAGACCGCGTATGCGGTCACGGGGCCTTTCACGGCCGAGCTGTACAGCCAGCCGGTCGGGGCCGCCGAGTAGGCGCCGCTGCCCGACGTGGGCGGAGTCTTGGTGGTCGAGTTCACAGGACCGGAGGTCGAGTAGGAGTCTTCCCCGCTTGGGTTGCCGCCGCCGCCACCGATCGCAACGTCGCCCGCAGGACAGGACGCCGTGACGCTTCTGCCGGTGCCGCTGGCTGTGGCGTACACGACCGTTGTGTTTGCTGCCACCGACGGCCCGGTGGCTCCCGTCGCTCCGCCTGCACCGTTGCTTCCCGCTTTCCCTTCTTTGCCTTCCTTGCCGGCCGCCCCTTCTTTGCCAGGGGCCCCTTCCTTACCGGCTGCTCCTTCCTTGCCGGTCGCACCTGCGGCCCCTTCTTTCCCGGCCGGCCCGCCCGGCCCGGCTTCGCCCCTCGCTCCGCTCGGCCCCGTGACGCCGGTCACGCCCTGCGCGCCCGTCGCTCCAGTTGCTCCCGTAACTCCGTTTGCGCCGACCACTCCGGCTTCTCCGGTTGCGCCGGTTGCCCCGGTCGCTCCGGTCGCTCCGGTCGCTCCCGTCAAGCCGGTTGCGCCGGTCGCTCCCGTCACGCCGGTTGGGCCCGTCGCGCCGGTGGCTCCCTGCGCTCCACCCTGCCCGTTCTGACCAGCCGCCGCGGCCTTGCCTTCGGCTCCGGTCGCTCCTGTAACGCCCTGCGTCCCGGTGGCACCGGTCGCTCCTGTAACGCCCTGTGTGCCGGTCGCTCCGGTCGCTCCGGTCGCTCCGGTCGCTCCCGTCGCTCCGGTCTGTCCCGTCGCGCCCACGGCTCCCGTCGCGCCGGTTGGCCCGGTCTCTCCGGTCGCGCCGTTGCTACCCGCCCCGGCGCCTCTGCCTTCCGGTCCAGTTGGCCCCGTCGCCCCGGTCGCTCCTGTTACCCCGGTTGCACCCGTCACGCCGGCTGCCCCGGCTTCGCCGGGCGCTCCGGCTTCGCCCGGCGCTCCGGTTTCTCCGGTCGCTCCGGTTTCTCCGGTCGCTCCGGCTTCGCCCGGCGCTCCGGGTTCTCCGGCCGGTCCGGCTTCACCGGCGGCTCCGGTCGCGCCCGTCACCCCAGTGGCTCCGGTCGCTCCGGTCTTGCCGGCGCGGCCGGTCGCGCCTCTGAAGCAGACAGCCGTCACCTTTGGGTGCTTTGACACAGTCAACAGACAGGATCGCGGGGCTGACGCCGCCTGCGCGATGCCCAGCGACACGAGGATGCCAAACGTGCCCGCGAGCATGCCCAGAGCTGCCGCTGCGCGTCCGCGAACTCGCCGCGCGCGTCCACTGCCGAGCATATGCCCGTTCGCGCCCTCGCGGGTCGCCGTGTTGCCCTCCATGGCTGTCCGGTCCTCCTAGAAGTCTCAGCAGAGTGGCTTTCCCTGCCCTCCGAGCGAGGCACGCTAACACCTGGTGTTGGCGGCGTCAAGAAGTGGTGAGATACCACCGGCGAGAAAGCTACACGGAGCTCGGCAGAACGGCCGCGGCCCCGAGGGCGACGAGAATCGCGAATATGGCGAGGGGGGATCCGAGACGGGTGAACCTGGCAAATGACGGCTGCGCGCCGAGCACTCGTGCGACGCGCCACCACAGGAGCGCCGACAGCGAACCGGTCGCCGCGAGGTTGGGGCCCACATTCAGCCCCAGCAGCAGCGCGCGCGGGTGGGCCACCGGACGTGCCGAGAGCAGGACGGCGGCGGGCAGGTTGTTGATCGTGACCGAGGCGAGCGCACCAATTCCGGTCGTGCCCCACCGCCCGGCGCCGTCGAGCAGCTGAGCAGGACCGCTCCAGGAGCGGGCGAGCGCCCCGAGTGCGACGCACAGAATAAACAGGGCGATCAGCACCGCCGGCCCCACCGCCCGCACCATCTCCCGCGGTTGCAGCCGGCCGCGCGCGACTTGCAACACGCTCAGGCTGATCCCGACCGCGAGCACGGGGATCGCCGGGTTATGAAGGGTAACCGTGAGGACGGCCGCCGCCAGCGCGCCTGCCAGCCCCAGTCCGAGGCCGGAGCGCGGCGTTCGCTCGGACGGCTGACCGTGTGTCACCCGCAGCCGCCGGCGAAACAGCACAAACAGGCCGAGCATGGTGGCGAGCGTCGCGGCGAGCGCGATCACCAGCATGCGCACGGCGAACGTGCCTCCGGAAATCGGCTGATGGGCCAGGACGAGCAGATTGGTCAGATTGGATCCGGGGAGATACAGGGAGGACGCGTTGGCCATGTAGAGCGAGCCGTACAGGAACGCCTCCTCCTCGATACCCCGCCCGCGGGCAGCGTGCACGAGCACCGGCGTGAGGAACACCACGGCGGTGTCCAGATTGAGCACCGCGGTCACGACTGCGACCAGCAGCAGGCATGCCGCCAGGAGGACCACCGGCGGTCCGCCAAGGCCCTGCAGGAACTGCCCGGCACGCTCGAACAGGCCGTCGCGGTGGGCGGTGAGCCCGACCAGCAGCAGCCCGGTGACGAGCACGAACGGGGGCCACGCCTGCCCGGCGGCGGCGCTCACATGCATGCCCGCACACTACGGAGACGAGATTGTCCTCCCGCACTGCAAGGAACACAGGGTGTCAGGGCGAAACTCCCAACTGCGAGCGCAGGGCCTTTCCGGGCTCAGGCAGGCACGACGCGAACCGGGTAAATTGTGAGCGGGAGACGAGGTACATGGAAACTGCAGTCACGGAGAACACCGGCAAGCGACCAGCGCTGGGCTCGGCCACGATGGCCGAGGCCTTCCGTGCCACGGCGGCTCAACGCAGCGACGAGGTCGCGATCCGCACAAAGGGCGATGCCTTCACCATCACCTGGGGCGAGTTGCGCAAGCGGGTCGATGCGCTGGCCGGGGGCCTTGCGAAGCTGGGGCTGAAGCGCGGCGACACGGTCGCCCTGATGTTCTCCAACTGCCCCGAGTTCCACCTCTGCGACCTCGCTGCCACGATGCTCGGCGCGACGCCGTTCTCGATCTACAACACCTACACGCCATCCCAGATCGCCTATCTCGTCTCGGATGCGGACGCCAAAGTGCTGATGTGCGAGCAGCAGTACCTGTCGCAGGTGCTCGAGGCGCGCAAGGAGCTTCCCGGACTCGAGCACGTCATCGTCGTGGACGGCGACGCGCCCGAGGGCACGATCGCACTGGCCGACGTCGAGGGCTCGAACCCGGACTTCGATGTCGACGCCTCGGTTGCGCAGATCAAGCCGACCGACGTGCTGACCCTCATCTACACCTCGGGGACGACCGGCCCGCCGAAGGGTGTGCAGCTGCGCCACCGCAACCTGCTCGCGGCCGTCGAGGGCTTCGAAGAGCTGATCGAGCTTCCCCGCGACGGCCGGGTGATCTCGTGGCTGCCGGCCGCTCACATCGCAGAGCGAAACGCGCACCACTACCTGCCGGTCGTGTTCGGGCTGGAGATCACCTGCTGTGACGATCCGCGCCAGGTCCTCTCCTACCTACCCGAAGTGCGCCCGAGCTGGTTCTTCGCGGTTCCGCGCATCTGGGAGAAGCTCAAGGCGGGGCTCGAGACGATGGTCGCCGGCCAGCCCGAGGAGCAGCGCAAGCCGATCCAGGCTGCGCTCGAGGCCAGCGTGCGCAAGGTGCGCCTGGAGCAGCGAGGAGAAGAGGTGCCCGCCGAGCTGGCCGAGCAGGTCGCCGCCGCCGACGCGGAGATCTTCGCCGGGCTGCGCCGGATGCTCGGACTCGACCGGGTGGAGGCGATCAACGTCGGTGCCGCGCCGACGCCGGTGGAGGTCCTCGAGTTCTTCCACGCGATCGGGCTTCCGCTGTCGGAGCTGTGGGGCATGAGCGAGACCTGCGGCGCCGGGACGGTCAACCCGCCGGGGAAGATCAAGATCGGGACCGTCGGGCCGCCGGCTCCGGGCGTGCAGATCAGGCTGGACGACGACGGCGAGGTGCTCGTGAAATCGGAGGTCGTGATGCTCGGCTACCGCAACCTCACAGACAAGACGGCGGAGGCCTTCACCGACGACGGCTGGCTGCGGACCGGCGACATCGGCGCGTTCGACGAGGACGGCTACCTGACCATCGTCGACCGCAAGAAGGAGCTCATCATCAACGCGGCCGGCAAGAACATGTCGCCGGCGAACATCGAGGCTGCGCTGAAGTCCTCCTCGCCGCTGATAGGCCAGGCCTGCTGCATCGGCGATCGGCGTCCGTACAACACGGCGCTGATCGTGCTCGATGCCGACTTCGCGCCCGCGTGGGCGGCCCAGCAGGGCATCGAGGACACCTCGCTTGAGTCACTGGCGCGCGAGGACAGCATTCGCGCGGTGGTGCAGGAGGGTGTCGATGCGGCCAACGCGGGGCTCGCGCGGGTCGAACAGATCAAGAAGTTCACGATCGTCGAAGGCGACTGGCTGCCGAGCGGCGATGAGCTGACACCCACCATGAAGCTCAAGCGCAAGCCGATCGCCGAGAAGTACGCGAGCGCGATCGACGCGCTTTACGCGGCGTAGCCCGGCCTAGCCCGACACCGTCGCGGGGTCCTCTGAAAGCCCGCCCTCGGCGTCCTGGGTGGCCGGATCGACCTCCTCCTGCGCGCCCCTCTGCAGGCCGAGCAGGGCCACGATCGCCGCCGCCGCCATGATCGCGGCCATCACATACAGCACCGAGCGCGTGGCATAGGCGAAGTCGAGACGCACGAAGTGCGGAATCGAGGCGACGCTGCCGCTTGCGTTCTGGGACTCCGAGATCCGGGCTGCCTCGGCGTGAGCCGGTCCGCTCGGGACGCCCTGGGTGATCAGCGACGTGGTGACCCTCGAGCGCGTCTGCGAGACGAGGATGGTTCCCAGGATCGCGAGACCCAGGCTGGCGGCGTAGTTGCGGATGGTCTGCGTGATGCCGGTGGCCTCGCCGTAGGACAGCCGCGACGCCCGGCTGACCGCGTCAGTGCTCGCGGGACCGAGCATGAAGCCCATCCCGGCGCCGGCCAGGATGATGTAGATCTGCTGGGAGCCGAAGTCCAGGCTGGTCACCTTCCCGGCCCACAGCCAGAACCCCACCGCGCCGAGCGCGCAGCCGATCACGACCGGGCGCTTGGCCCCGCCGCGGTCGAGCATCCGCCCGCCGATCTGTGCCGCGACGACGAACCCGATGAAGAAGTACAGAAGCAGAAGGCCGGCTTCGGAAGGCGACTTGCCCAGGGCGATCTGGGCGTACTCGCTGCCGAAGAAGAACACCGGCACGAACACCAGCATGGCGATCCCGAGCACGACGTTCTCGACCAGAAACGCGCGGATGCGAAAGATGCTCACCTCGATCAGCGGCGATGGCGTGCGCGCCTCCACGCGGTAGAAGGCGATCAGCAGCAGCACGCCCGCCGCGACGCACGCGCCGGTGGCGGGATTGCTCCAGTGCCAGATCGAGGACTCCTGGAACCCGAACACGCTGAGGCCCACTCCCCCGGCGATCAGCGCGAGGCCGCGGTAGTCCATGCGCGCGGGGCGGTGCTCGGTCACCGGTTTCGAGATGACGATCAGGATCAGCGCGATGATGGCCACGGGGATGTTCACCCAGAAGATCGCCCGCCAGGTCCACTGCGTCAGATAGCCCCCGAGGATCGGACCGATCGCGGTCAGCCCTCCGGCGATGCCGAAGAAGATCGCCAGCGCCCTGCCTCGTTCGCGCAACGCAAACGTGTACACCACGATCGCCAGCGCAGCCGGAAACATGATCGCCCCACCGGCGCCCTGGATGACCCGGAACGTCACGATCCAGGCCTCGGCCAGGCCCCCCTTCGGGGTCAGCCCGCACATCGCCGACGCGGCGGCGAACACGATCACCCCGAGCGTCACCATCTTGCGGTGCCCGACCGTGTCCGAAAGCCGGCCGCCGAAGGCGAACAGCGCAGCCAGCGAAAGCAGGTAGGCGTTGATCGCCCACTGCACGCCGGTGCTCGTCAGGTGAAGCTCCTTCTGGATTTCCGGTGCGGCGATCGACACGATCGTCTGGTCGATGAACGTCATCGCGACCGCGAAGATCATCGCCGCCAGGACCAGGTTCCTCGATCCTCCACCGCCGCCGCTGCTCATGTGCCCGTCGCCTCGCCGGCCAGCGCCTCGAGCAGCGCCGCCATCTGCTCGAGGGTGGACTCCTGTGCAGCGACGTCATAGCCGCCGCTCAGCTCGCGCGGATCCAGGTGGCCGAGCAGCACGTCTCCTGCGCTCCGCCACAGGAGCATCCGCAGGGGCAGCTCGATCCCGATCCGCGGATCGCTCTGCATCAGGGGGGTCCCGCTGCGCGGGCTTCCGAACAGCACGACCTCCTCGTCTGCGAGCTCCATGCCGACCTCGCGTGCGCCGGCGGCATGGTCAACGCGGGCAAACACCTGCAACCCACGGCGCTCGATCGCCCCGATCAGCGCCTCCATCGTCTCGCCGTAGCCCGACCGGCTCCGCCTCACGATCACGACGGCGTATTTTGCCCATTTTCAGCGCCCCGCGTCCCCAGCCGCGCGACCACCGCGGGGCTGAGGCCCTCGATCGATTCCAGCACTACATCGGCGCTCGACAGCGCCTGCTCCCCCGGCGGGAACGCCCGGTTGGGAATCGCGATCACGCTCATCCCGGCCGCGGCGGCCGCGCGCAGGCCGTTGGCCGAGTCCTCAACAGCCGCGCAGCCGGCCGGCTCGTGGGAGATCCTGCGGGCCGCCTCCAGGTAGACGTCCGGCGCCGGCTTTCCGTGCGCCACCTCCTCGGAGGATACCGACGCTGTGAAGCAGTCTGAGAGACAGGCCAGCTCCAGCGCCAGCGCGATGATCGACCGGTTCGCAGAAGAGGCGATCGCCAGCGGCCAGCGCGAGGCAAGCGCACGCACGGCCTCACGAGCGCCCGGGAGCAGCGGAAGCCGTTTGCGGTAGAGGCCTTCCAGGCGACTCACCACCTCCTCGGATATGTCCTCGTCGCTCATCGGAACCGCCAGCTGCTCGTGCATGTAGCGCGACCACTCGAGCGAGCTCATCCCCATCATCGCCCGCTGCGCCTCATCACGCCAGCGTCCGCCGCTCTGCTCGACGAGCTCCCGGCGGGCGTCGTTCCAGACCGTCTCTGAGTCGATCAGGACCCCGTCGAGGTCGAAGATCACCGCTTCCGGCGCGCCCATGCAACGACGCTCAGCCGCCGAGTGGCGACGGAGGTATGCGCGTGTCCCCCTGCACCTCTGGAATCAGCATCGCGACGTTGTCGATGAAGCACCAGGACCATTCCTCGCCCGGCTGCAGCGAGCGGATGATCGGGTGCCCACTGGCATGCGCGTGCGCGCTGGCATGGCGGTTGGGCGAGTCATCGCAGCAGCCGACTTTGCCGCACTCCAGGCAGATGCGCAGATGCAGCCAGGGGTCGCCGCTCAGCAGGCACTCCTCGCAGCCGTCGACGGACTCCGGGAGCTGGGAGATCAGAACTTGGTCGAGGTGTGTGCACGTGGTCATGGCGCCTTTCGTCAGGATTGGGTGAACGGGAGCTGCACGCGGAACGTGGTGCGGCCCGGCTGCGGGTCGAGCGTCAGCGAGCCGTCGTGGCGGTCGACGATTATGCGCCGCGCGGTGGCAAGGCCGAGGCCCGTCCCGTGCCCCACGTCCTTGGTCGTGAAGAACGGATCGAAGATCCGCCCGGCCACCTCCTCGCTGACGCCGGAGCCATTGTCTGAGATCTCGACCACCGCGCAGCTTCCGTCGCGTTTGCTGGTGATGGTGATCGTCCCCTCCTCGCCCAGCGCGTCGATCGCGTTGTCGAGCAGGTTGGTCCACACCTGGTTCAGCTCCGAGCCGCGCACGGTGAGCTTCGGAAGCGCGCGGTCGTAGTCGCGCACGACCTCGATCCGAGTGTGCTTGAGCTTATGGGCGAGCACGGCGAGCGTGGTCTCGAGCCCCTCGTGCACATCCACCTCGACGAGCTCGCCCCGATCCATGTAGGCGTATGACTTGACCGCCCCAACGAGCGTCGACATGCGCTCGGTGGACTCCTCGAGCTCGCCGGCCAGCCGCCCGGCGGTCAGCGTCGCGGCCACCCACCGCAGCGCCGCTTCGGTCGCCGCACCCGCGAGCTCCTGCACCCGATCGAGCCACTGCTGATCGACGCCCGCGACCGCCAGCGGCTCGGCCAGCCGCCAGGGCTCCTCGACGCCGAGCGCCTGCAGGCGCGAGAGCACCTCATCTTCGGCGTCGGCCGCATCGAGCGCGTCGAGCGCCGTCGCGGAGGTCCCTCGCGTGAAGGCCTCCTGCTGCAGTTGCACGAGCTGCTCGGCCTCGGTGCGCTCGACGCCCGCCTCGACGAACTGCCCGAGCGCCGAGCTGATCACCTCGAGCGCCTCGGTCAGCTGGGCGGCGGCCCGCCGTGCCGCGGCCGCCGGGTTGTTCAGCTCATGCGCGAGACCTGCCGCCATCGTGCCGAGCGAGGACAGCCGCTCGCGGCTCTGCTGCATCTCGGTGACCCGGCTCATCACCGGGGCCACCTGCCGCATCACCCGGCGATGGATCTTGGGCTGGGCGAACGCCAGCCGGCGGAAGTCCTCGGCGTCGATCACCGCCATCCGGCACGGGGTCTCCGCCTGCATGCGCGCCCCGAGCGCGCCACCCGTCAGCACGGCGATCGCGCCCATCCACGTCGGCCCGGTGTGGCGACCCACCGGCTCGGTGCGCCCCTGGTCGACGAGCAGCGCAAGCGCCTCGCCCTCGAGCAACAGCTGCAGACCCTTGGGCGGCTCACCCTGCTCGGCGATCAGCTCGCCGGGCTCGACATGGTAGGCGCGCGCCAGCGGTACCCACTCGGTGAGATCGGAGTCGTCGAGCTCGTCGAACAGGTCGACGCCGCGCAGCTCCTCGAACGTGACGGGAGCGTCGCTCATGACTCGACCAGGTATTCGTGGATCAGCGACACCGCCATCGAGCCCTCGCCGACGGCGCTCGCCACCCGCTTGATCGAGCGCGCACGCACGTCGCCGGCGACGAACACGCCGGGCACCGAGGTCTCCAGCACGTATGGCTCGCGCTCCAGCGGCCAGCCGTTGACCTGCACGTCGCGGCCCGAGAGGATGAACCCGCGCTCGTCGCGGGCCAGAACGCTCTCCAGCCAGTCCGTCCGCGGCGAGGCCCCGATGAACACGAAACAGGCATCCGCGGGCAGCACCTCCTCGCCGTCCGGGCCGTCGACGCGCACCCTTCGCAGCTTTCCGTCCTCCTCCTCGGCGGCGGTGGCCGTGCTGCCGGTGAGCACGTTGACGTTCGCGAGCGCCGCGATCTGCTCGATCAGGTACTGCGACATCGACTTCTCAAGAGATGAGCGCACGAGCATCGTCACGCTCGCGGCGTAGCCCGCGAAGTACACGGCAGCCTGGCCGGCCGAGTTGGCGCCGCCGATGACGATGATGTGCTGGTCGCTGCAGGACCGCGCCTCGGTCATCGCCGCCCCGTAGTAGACGCCGGCACCCGTCAGATCGGGAAAGCCGGGCGTGTCGAGCTGGCGGTAGGAGACGCCCGAGGCGATCAGCACGCAGCTCGCGCTCAGCACGCTGTCGTCGCTCAGCTCCAGCAGGCGCGCGGCGCCCTCCGCGCGCAACCCGACCGCTTCCTTGACCGTCAACAGCTCGGCGCCGAGCCGCCGTGCCTGGTCGGTGGCGCGGCGCGCGAGGTCAGAACCGCTCAGGCCCGCCGGGAAGCCCAGGTAGTTCTCGATGCGGCTCGACTGTCCCGCCTGGCCGCCCGGCGCCTCGCGCTCGACCATCACGGTCTTCAGCCCCTCCGAGGCTCCGTACACCGCGGCCGCGAGGCCGGCAGGCCCGCCGCCGACGACCACGAGGTCGTAGTGGTCCTGGGCGGGGTTGGCGGTGACGCCGAGCCGCTCGGCGAGCTCCAGGATCGTCGGGCGCTCGAGCACCGTTTTGTTGTCCTCCAGGAATGCGGCGGGCAGGCGCTCGGCGGACACGTCGAAGACCTTGAGAAGCCCTCGCGCCTCGGCGTCGCGTTCGGCGTCGAGCCAGCGCACCGGTACGCGGTTGCGCGCGAGGAAGTCGCGCAGGTCATGCGATTCGCGCGAGAAGCGGTGGCCCACCAGGCGCAGACCGCCCGCCTCGAGCGCCGCGCCGGACTGCCACGTCGTGAGCAGATCTTCCACGACCGGGAACAACTGCTCCTCTGGGGGGTCCCACGGCTTCAGCAGGTAGTAGTCGAGCGCCACCTCGTTGATCGCGGCGATCGCCGCCTCGGTGTCGGCGTATGCCGTCAGCAGCACCCGCTTGGCATCCGGGAAGATCTTGCGCGCCTGCAGAAGGTATTGCGTGCCGGGCATCCCGGGCATCCTCTGGTCGGCGATCAGCATCGCCACCTCGTCTCCGCGGGCGCTCAGGTCGCGCAGCAGTCCGAGCCCCTCTTCCCCTGAGGACGCACGCAGCACGCGGTAGTGCTCACCGAAGCCGACACGCAGGTCGCGGGCCACCGCCGCCAGCACGGCGGGCTCGTCGTCGACGGCGAGGATCGCGGGCCGCCGCTCGCGTGCCTGCGGATCCGGTTGTGCTGTCGTGACTGTGTTCTCGGCTTGGGCTGACATCGCGAGGATGAGACTAGAACGTAGGCGATAATCGCCAGCTTATGGCGGTTGCGCAGACGACGCGTTACACGGGCCGCACCGCATGGGCGAGGAACCTCGCCGCGCCTGTTCGCGACTTCCTCAGCACCGAAACCGGTGGCGCGATGGCGCTGCTGGCGGCGGCCTTCGCGGCGATGGTGTGGGCCAACGGGCCGTGGTCGCACACATATGAATCGGTGTGGACGACCGAGCTCTCGATCCGGCTCGGCGGCAGCGGCATCTCGGCAGATCTGCGCCATTGGGTGAACGAGGGCCTGATGACGTTCTTCTTCCTGGTCGTCGGACTTGAGGCCAAGCGCGAGCTCGACGTGGGCGAGCTGCGCGAACGCCGGCGGCTCGCGATCCCGGTCGTCGCGGCCATAGGCGGCATGATCGCGCCGGTTCTGATCTTCCTGGCGTTCAACGCCGGGGGACCGGGGGCGCACGGCTGGGGCGCCGCCATGTCCACCGACACCGCCTTCGCCCTGGGGGCTCTGGCGCTGCTCACCCCCCGCGCCGCCACGCGCCTGCGCGTGTTCCTGCTGACGCTAGCCGTGTTCGACGACCTCGGCGCCCTGCTCGTGATCGCCACGGTCTACACCAAGCACGTCTCGATGCCCGCTCTGCTCGCCGCGATCGGGCTGTTCGGGCTGCTGGTCTGCCTGCGCTGGGTGCCGGCCTGGCGGCGCCAGCTGTCGGTGCTCGTCGGGGTCGCGCTGTGGGTCGCGCTGTTCAAGTCAGGTATCGACCCCGTCATCGGCGGCCTCGCGGCCGGGCTCGTGACCAGCGCCTATCCCCCGACCCGCGAGAACCTCGAGCGCGCGACCGCGCTCACGCGCTCCTTCCGCGAGCAGCCGACACCCGAACTGGCGCGCGAAGCACAGCTGGGGGTGCTTGCCGCGATCTCTCCCAACGAACGCCTGCAATACGGCCTCCACCCATGGACGAGCTTCGTGATCGTGCCCCTGTTCGGGCTCGCCAACGCGGGCATCCACGTGACCGGCGGGCTGATCTCAGACGCGGTCACCTCGCCGATAACGCTCGGGATCCTGTTCGGTTACGTCGTGGGCAAGCCGCTCGGCATCCTCGTCGCATCGTGGATCGCCACGCGCCCGGCCCTGCACGGGCCGCGCTCGCCGCTCAGCTGGCCCTCGCTCGCAGGCGGCGGGGCGGTGGCGGGCATCGGCTTCACGGTCTCACTGCTGATCTCAGCCCTCGCCTTCCACGGCCAGCGCCTGTCAGAGGCGAAGCTCGGCGTGCTCGCCTCGGCCGTGGTGGCGCCGCTCGTGGCCTGGGCCGTGTTCGCGGTGATGAAACGATTGCCGACGGAAGTTCGTGCGCGTCAGATAGCCGGCACCGTCGATGACATCCTCGACCTGTCCGAGGATGTCGATCCCGAGCGCGACCACATCCGCGGCCCAGACGATGCTCTGGTGACGCTGGTCGAGTACGGCGACTTCGAGTGTCCCTACTGCGGGCAGGCCGAGGCCGTCGTGCGCGAGCTGTTGAACTCATCCGATGACGACGTCCGCTATGTCTGGCGCCACCTCCCGCTCAACGATGTGCACACCTCGGCGCAGCTGGCCGCCGAGGCCTCGGAGGCGGCCGCGGCGCAAGGCAAATTCTGGGAGTACTACGACGCGCTGTTCGCCCACCAGGGCACCTTCAGCCCGCAGGACCTCGTCAACTACGCAACGCAGATCGGCCTTGACCTGGACCGCTTCCGCGATGACCTTCACCATCACGCGGAGACGCCGCGCGTGGCCGAGGACGTCGCCAGCGCCGACTCGAGCGGGGTGTCGGGCACACCCACCTTCTTCGTCAACGGCCGCCGCCACCAGGGCGCCTACGACATCGACACGCTCACCTCCGTCGTGCGCGCGGCACGCCGCCGTGCCAGCCTCACCACTGTTTGAGCGTCGCAGCCGGCGCTGCGCGGCGGCTCAGGCGCGGGCCGCCCGTGGCGCTCGCGCCTTGCCGGTGCGCCGCCGGGCGCGGACCGGGCGCGTCGCCGTCTTGACCGCGGGCAGCCGGCCCACCTGCCACAGGCCGGCGTCGTGTCGCTGTTCGAGCCAGCGCTCGCCGTCGCGGCGGCCGAGTGCGATCAGCTCCTCGATGAACTCGCGCGCGAGGAACAGGTAGCTCAGCAGCTCACCGTGGATCGCGTTTCGCTCGGCGCTGACGATGCGCCCCAGCAGCGCGAGGTCGGTGTTCCGCAACAGCCCGCCGATCCCGGCGTAGTGGCGCTTGTAGACGTCGCGCGCCAGACGCCCGATCGCCAGGCGATCGCTTGGCGCGATGAAGATGTAGGGGATCGTCCGCCGGCCCGCATGCCGCGAGCGGGCGCGCCCGGCCGACGAGCCCGTGGGCACAAGCGTCTCGTTGACGGCGGCGAGCGTCGCGACGTCGTCAGCGATCTGGTCGCCGAGCACCACCTGCAGAAGCTGGGCGGCGCCGTCGATCGCATCCGGCCGCGCCGGGGCCTCATCAGCGGTCAGCGAGGAGTTCAGTCCGATCACGACAACGCGGTCGGCACCGAGCTCGAGCGCCGGCTTGAGCGGTGCGTTGAGACGCACTCCACCGTCGCCGTACCAGCCATTCGCCTCGCGCGGTCGTTTGATCTCGACGGCCGGGAACGCGCCCGGGATCGCGGCCGAGGCGAGCACGTGCTCGGGCGCCAGCGGGGTCGCGATGTAGTCGATCGCGCGCGCGAGGTCGAGACCGAGCGGTGGGCCTCCGTGATGAAAGACCACGCTGCGCGTCGTCGAGTACGCGGTCGCGACGACAGCCGCCGTCGTCAGCGTGCCGTCCTCGACGTTGCGCGCGAGGCGCTTGAAGTCGACAACCCGCTCCAGCGTGCCGAACAGCGGCGAGGGGTCGAGCAGCCCGTGCAGGTCGGCGCCGGGCAGGCGCGCGAGCGTCGCAGCCGCGCCGAGCAGGCGACCCAGCTCCGACGGCGACACCAGCGGGCGTAGCGCGTCGCTGAAGCGCAGCTCACGCCACATCTCAACTCCGTCGGTGGCTGTCTGCTCGAGCGGTTCATGAGCGCGCGAGGCGATGAACGCTCCGTTCAGCGCTCCGATGCTGGTCCCGATGATTATGTCCGGCTGCTCGCCGCGCGCGGCGAGGGCGGGTGCCAGCGCGGCCAGTACGCCCACCTCGTAGGCGCCACGCGCCCCGCCTCCTGCGAGCACGAGTGCGATCCGCTCACGCCGGCCGGCAGATCGAGCTGGCTCGAGCATCGACCATCCACAATATCGCCTGCTCCGGCAGCCTCATCGAGACAGCAGCTCGCGCAGGTGGGCGGCGAGCTGCGCGGGCTGGTCCTCGGGGATCAGGGTGTAGGAGTCGGCGATCTCGACGAGCGTCCCCTGCGGCAGCAGCTCCGCCAGGCGGCGTCCGTGCTCGCGGGGCATGAGGCGATCCTCGGCGGCCCACGCGACGAGCGCCGGGCGGTCAAACGATCGCAATGACTCGGCGGCGGCGAGCAGATCGCGCCGGCCCTGCGCCGAGCTGAGCACGTACTTTCTGAGGTCGCGTCGGATCTCCCGCTGCTCGAGAGCCGGTGAGAACCACCGGTCCATCACCTCCCGCGGGATCCGCCGCTTGCTCATCGGGCCGAAGGTCATCGGCAACCTGCGCAGGCGGTCGTAGCGAAATGGCATCAGCGCGGCGCCGATCCCGCCCGGCACCCTCGCTATGTACGGCAGCGCCTTTGCGGCCCCCTTGGGGGGCACGTTGTCGAACGCCTCGCACGAGCACAGCGCCAGTCGCGAGATGCGCTCGTCGTGTTGGCCGCCGATCAGGAGCTGCCCGCCGCCCCAGTCGTTCATCGCGAGCGTGACACCGTGCAGGTCAAGGCGCGCGATGAAGTCACCGGCGATCTGCGCGATTCCGCGCATCGATAGATCGGCGCTGCGGTGCATCGGCAGGCGGTGGCCGCCGAGCGGGAGCGTGGGGAGCACGCAGCGATGGTCGGAACGCAACTCCTCCACCACGTGGCGCCATACCGTCCCGTCCATCATCAGACCGTGCAGGAACACGATTACCGGGCCCTCCCCGCCGGTGTCCTCATACGCAACGGTCCCGCTGGGAAGGTCGACCTCCGGCACGATTTGGCCTCTCTAGATAGATCGCTCCATTTGATCGTAGCTATCCTTGCAGCACAGCGCAACGACCAAAGGGCACGGGACCACCATGAGCACCGCCACCAGGGAGCGGATCATCAATTCGAGCGCCACCCTGTTTCGCCGCCAGGGCTACAGCGCAAGCGGCGTCAAACAGATAGTCGCCGATGCCGAGGCGCCCTTCTCCTCGCTCTACCACTTCTTCCCGCAGGGAAAGGACCAGCTCGCCGCTGAGGTCATCCGCTCCTCGGGTCTCTTCTTCCAGGAACTCGTCGAGAACGTCTTCGACGCGGCCCCGGACGTGCTCACGGGCGTTCGCGACTGCTTCGCCGGCGCCGCCGAGACGCTGCGCCAGACGGCCTACGCCGACGCCTGCCCCATCGCAACGGTCGCGCTCGAGGTCGCCAGCACGAACGAGCCGCTTCGCCAGGCCACGGCCGAGGTGTTCGAGAGCTGGGTCAGATCCGCCACCGAGCGCTTCGCCGCGGCCGGCATCGCCCAGCCCGACTCGCGCCGGCTGGCGATCGGCATGATCGCCGCCCTGGAGGGGGCGTTCGTGCTCAGCCGCTCCATGCGCACCACCGAGCCGCTCGATGTCGCAGGCGCGCACGCCGCCGCCGCCGTCAAGGCGGCTCTCAGCGTCCTCGACGCACCCGATGGGGCAACCGGCCCCTGAGGTCTCCTGGTCGTCGAGCGCCGTGCGCGAGCGGCGCGATCACCCACAGCGCCCCGGCGCTCACCGGGGCGCTGTCCGGTACGGCGCTTCCGCGCCCTTCGTCATCGGTTGCCCAACGCGATCCGCTCCGTGCGCGACGCGTCCCTGATCGCCCAGGCGAGTCGTTCGATGATCTGCAGCGATGCGTGCTCGTCTTCGATGTGGATCGGGTGCACATACTCGTCGAGCAGGATGCGGTCCTGTCTCTCGTCCATCACAAGGATTCTCGCCATGGAGAAGCCTCCTCTCTGATCTGAAAAAGAACATCCGTGCTCGTGGGTGTCTCCATTCCTTTGGCGTGCCCGAGACCGAAGGTCCCGCGGCACATGGAGCTTGTCGTGACTCATCGCCAGGGGGTATGCGCAGCCCAACGGTCGCCGGCGCTGCGCGACGGTCATCCCGGCCACGTGGACCAGAGGAGGCGCGGCCGATCTGGAGGATCGGCTGCTCGAACTCTCTGGAACGCGTGTGGATCATCCGCCCGCGGGCTAGCATCTCGCTTCTCTTTCACGAGGGGCTGCACGGACCAGAACATGGCGGCCAACGTGTGATCGCCAACGCGCTCCGCTGTCGGGTCGCAGTCCCAGGAACGACCGGTGGCCGCACACGGGATCGCTATGGGCGCGAGCATAGCGCCTGGACAAACGCCTTTGGCAGGGGTGCGACCGTCTTTTGCCGCTAAATCCGGCAAGGCAATAATCTAGCCACGCGAGTACAGCGTGACCAGCGCCGCGCTGCCCGCCGGCATGCTCAGCTCGAGCGATCCGGGCTTGCCCGAGACCAGCGGAAGCGGCGTCACATGGCTCCAGGTGCCGGCGCTCGAGACGCCACGGCCGCCCAACAGGACATGCGTCCTCGCGCGCAGCGTCGGCGCCGTGAGCCGCAGGATCGGTCCGGCGCTGAACGTCCGCGGCAGGTGCAGCCGGACACCAAGCGGCTTCGACGGTCCTCCGGCGAAGTTGACCAGCACTATCTCAAGGCTCCCGCTCGGGTTGAGAAAGGCAGCTGCGGTCACGTCGCGACTTCGCGCCGCCACGCTTGCGCTGACAGGGCGGTCGCCGAGCAGGTGGTGGGCAAGCAGCAGCGCATACCACTCCGGATCGGCCTGCAGGGCGCCGCTCGCCAGCCCGCTCGCGCCTTCCGCCACCAGCGGGCTGTAGGCCTGCGGTTCGGTGATCAGGTCGTGGAGGTTGACCCCGGCCAGGCCGCTCGCCATCGCGCGAGCGAGGTAATCCACGGCCCACAGGGATGAGGCGAACACGTTGCTGACACCTGGCTGTCCCCGGCAGGAGACGTTGTTGGTCTCGTCCACCCGCAGGGGCACGGTGCTCGCCTGCTCGATCGCGGCGAGCCTCGCGAGCGTCGTCGTCTCGTTCCTGCGCGTCAGCGGACTGACCAGTTCGCCGAGCGTCACCCTGTGATCGCCGCATTTCGTCAACGGGTAGAAGTGATCCGTCAGGAGCGCCGGGCGCTCGGCGCTTGCCAGGTCCGTCACCCACCCCAGCAGCAAGCGGCCGCTCGAGACGTCAGGACCCGCGATCGGAACGCCGGGGGCCGCGGCGGCGATCGCGCCGCGATAGGCGCCCGCTTCGGCCAGATAGGCGGTCTGCGTCCAGCCCGCCGGACGCAGCCCATCGGCCACGTATCGGTCGGGCTCGTTGCCGATCGCGATCCCGGCCAGGCTCGGGCCGAGCTGTGCCTGGGCCATCTTCGCCTCCTGCGCGGCGGCAGCCGCTTCGGAATGGGCGAGGTTGACGGTCAGCAGCACCCGCCAGCCGGTCTCCCGGGCGAGCACGGCGAGCGCCGCCAGGTCCTGCGGCACGATCGTCGCCTGCGCCCACGCCGGCGCGAGGCCTTCCTGCAGCCAGGCCGTGCTCTCGTCGGCGCTGATGCCTCCGAATCGCATGACCCCCGGGCCGAGCGAGCGCAGCAGATTGACGAAGTCGCCGCTGCTCGCGTAGCCGGCGATGGTGTGCAGGCTCGAGGCCTCGAACGAGAGCCCGAGGAAATCGCTGGGAACGACCGGGCCGATCGCGGTTCCCGGCTCGACGGTCACGCTGACCGGGCCGCCGCGGCGGCTGCTGGGAGGCGGGGCGGTCTTCGCCACGGGCGCCGCGCCGGAGCTCACAGCGCCGCGCGCGAGGGACGGCGCGGGCTGCGCGATCGCCATCGCAATGACCGCCGCGACCGTGAGCGGAACGGCCGCCCGCCGTCTCCTGGTGTCCTGATCGGCTCCCCGCACCCTCACAGTCTCCCGGTTGCGAGAGGTGCTCGATTCTCAGATGAGACGCCCGCCGCGGCGCCGGGCCCGATCCGCCGGCCCCGATCCGCCGGCCGGCGTCGCCGCGGCGCTCCGCGCGGCGACTAGCGCTAGCCTGCGGGCGCCGCCAGCCGCCCCTGCGACGACGTGCCGCCGAGCCGGCGGTCAGGAGCGGGCGGCCTGGACGTGAACGGTCTCGCCAGCTGCGCCAGGTATCCGAGGGGGTACCCGTTGTCGACCCGTCGTTTGGGGAGGGGGGAGTCCACAGAGCGGGCGCCGGGGCGAAGCCGGCGAGCGCTCCGCGGATGCTGATCTGAGGGGGTCATCGTGTTCCCTTCGTGTTCGGAGCATGAACTGCCTGCAGTGTCTCCGGGAACGCTAAGCAGCCGATATGCCCCAGCGAAGGATTTCGTGAAGGCCGGTGGGCCGGAATCGCGGGCCTGGCTTGGCTAGGCGGCAAAGCGCCGCTGCGCGCGTTCACGACGCTTGGCTGCCTCGAGGTCCCGGTTCTTCGGGGGAGCGGACGTCACGAGCCCGTCCAGCAGGCGCTCTGTCGCGAGCGCAACCTCCTCGACGGCGCGATCGAACGCTGCCGCGTTGGCCTGCGATGGCTTCGTCGATCCGCTGATCTTGCGGACATACTGAAGCGCGGCGTCGTGGATCTCGCTCGCGCCGGCAGGGGGATCGAAGTTGTGGAGCGATCTTATGTTGCGGCACATGCGGCGAAGCCTAGCGCGGGATCGTCCGTGACAATGGACGAGGTGGACGACGACCCGGGCCCCGGCGCACCGAGCCCCAACGCGCTGCTCGTCACGCTCGACGAGCGCCAGCTCAACGTCCTGCGCCGCGTCGGGCACGAGTGGGGCCGAGCCTGCGGCAACCCGGAGGCGTGGCGCCGGGCGCTGCCCGTGGACCCGAACCTCTCGAGCTACCCCCACCCCACAGACGTCCGGCCCACCCGCTTCGGGCGTTTCGTGCCGGTGCAGAGCGGGCCGGGACCGGACGCGGGCGAGGCGGTGGAGGCCACGGGAGCGGCCGAAGTCTCATCCTCGCCGCCCGGGCGCCTGGGCTACGACCTGCGCCGGGCGCTGCTCGGGCCTCCCCTGAGGAGCAGCGCGATCGCCCGCGAGCGGATGCGAAAGCTCGTCGCGCTGCCGGTGCTGTCGGCTGATGCCCTCTCGTCGGTCGCCTACGGCCCCGAAGCGATGCTCGCGATCCTCGTGCTGGCCGGCAGCGGGGGACTGGCCTACTCGCTTCCGATCGCAGCGACCATCGCCTTCCTGATGCTCGCGGTGGGCGTGTCCTATCGCCAGACGATTCGCGCGTACCCGCACGGCGGCGGGTCCTACATCGTGGCCACCGACAACCTCGGGCGCGTGCCCGGCCTGACCGCCGCCGCCGGTCTCGCGACCGACTACATCCTGACCGTCGCCGTGTCGGTTGCCGCCGGGCTCGAAGCGGTCACCTCGGCCATCCCGTCGCTGTCATCCGATCGCGTCGTGATAGGTGTGGGAGTGATCGTCGTGCTGCTCGCCGGCAACCTGCGCGGCGTGCGCCAGGCCGGCGCGCTGTTCGCGGCGCCGACATACCTGTTCATCTTCGCCATGTTCGCGCTGGTCGCGGTCGGCCTCAGCGATGCGGCCGGGCGCGGGTTCCACGCCACGCCGCGGCCGCCGCTCAGCGCAACCGAGGGTGTGGGCGTGCTGCTCGTCCTGCGCGCCTTCGCCTCCGGGTCGACCGCGATGACCGGCATCGAGGCGATCTCCAACGCCGTGCCGGTGTTCAAGCCGGTCGAGTGGCGCAACGCGCGCACGACGCTG
>Ga0302314_10002330_pt1 | contig 35282 bp, 37 predicted proteins | sample III_Palsa_N2_3_FD_200533 | JGI IMG/M metagenome (GOLD analysis project Ga0302314, IMG submission 200533) | Peat permafrost microbial communities from Stordalen Mire near Abisko, Sweden - III_Palsa_N2_3 | ecosystem: Environmental > Terrestrial > Soil > Palsa > Peat permafrost | place: Sweden...
ACGACAGTCGCGCGGACTCATAATCCGCCGGTCGTGGGTTCGAGCCCCACCCGCCCCACTACTACGTCTGACCTGCGCTTCCCAGCTCCAGCTGCCACAAGTAGCCTTCTCCGGTTGCAGTTGTTCTGCTGCGGCGGTCGTCTGGCCGCCTGTTCAGCCGCCTCGATCATCTCGGTGAGCAGGAGGATGTCACGCTGCATATACCGGCCGTGCCTCGGCCAGCACCGACGGGCGAAGCAGCGGGTGCAGTGCCCGCAAGGACACCAGGTCGACCGGGCGGCCGAACAGTTCCGCGAGCTCATCCGCGAGCTGCTCGATCTCCCAGCCGAGGCGGCGCCCGGGCCGCAGCGTGTAGAGAATGTCGATATCGCTGTCCGGGCGGGCAGTGCCGCGAACCCGTGAGCCGAAGGCCTTGAGCTCGGCGATCCCGCCTCGGTCGCAGATGGCAGCCAGGCGCGCCTCATCGACTTCCACGCCTGGGGTGATCAGCACTACTCCAGGCTATCCCGAGACCTGTGGTCAGCGCCGGCATCGCCGCTGACACGTGCTCTGACATTTTCGTTGCACGGGGCATGGTGCTGGTCTTCCTGGGCTGGCATTGATCGTGGGATGCTGGCGTTGGCCCACTTCGTCGGACCTAGCCACCTAGTTGACTCGCTGTCCATCGACTGTCAGTCTTTGATGTCGCTCCTGGTAGCCGGTTGTCCCACCGTGACCGCCACCCGATCGGCCGAAGAAGTAGGCAGGTGCCTGGCCGAAGGAGGCTGGAAAGTCCGCCACATATTGGTATTGAACGAGAGCGTTGCATCCAGCTAGGGCGGCGAGATCATCGATCTGCGACGACAAGGCATTGTGCGGCAGGTTCAGTACTACGAGACGGGCGCCCTCGAGACCCAGTCTGACGAGTTCTTGCACATTTACGGCGAGGTCCTCGAGCATGAATGGCCGGGTCAGATCGTATTGATAGCTGCCTCGCCATGGCGGATCGAGATGAACGATCGAGAGTCTTCGATCCGTATTGACGGCGGAAGCCAGCGTCGCGGGCCCATCGGCCAAACGGTATTCGACGACGCTGGCCAAACCGGCGAGCGCCATGTTGTTCACGGCGATGTCGACCGTGGTGCGATCGTTGTCGACCGCTTGGACGCGGCAGCCCGCTTTCGCGTAGGAGTACGCCATCTGACCAACGCCGGCGAATACGTCGAGCACGCTCCCGTCTTCACGGCCGCCATCAAGACACGATAGGAGCTCAAGAGCTGTGCGGGCGATCTCCTCGGCACAGGCGTGCGGAGTCGTCTCCCGCAGTGCACGTTGCGTCATCAGGTACCCCGACAGGAGCGCCTTGTTGACTGGCAAGCCGAAGAGATAGCGCAGGTAACCGGGAGAGCCAAACTTTGACCCCATGGCGTGGCAGTAGGCGAGAACTGCGTCCGCGTGGTCGCCCGACAGAATGACGTCCCTGCCGAGGGCATCAGGGATCGGACCGAACGGCAGCATGAGGCCCTGTCGGACGTCGTCAGGAAGTGGCGGCCCTGTCATGGCAACGCTGACGCTTCCAGGCCCGAGGTGGTGGAGGTACCGGGCGCGCGGCGGAATCGGCAACGCTTGCCGACGCAGGCTGACATGTCACCATGCCTCTCCAACAGCCTCCGGGTCGGAAACTCGCTGTCGTCGACTCACGACAAGCGTAGCTGCACCACTCGCCTGCAGAAATATGCGTCGGCCCTACCAGTTCCAGATCGAAGCCGGACAGTTCGTCAGAACCAGGCGGGCCCGTGGGGCGTGTACGGCTCTTCAAGTGACCGGATCTCGTCGTCGGTAAGGTGCAGGTCCAGCGCTGCGATCGCTTCCGGCAGGTGATGGGACTTGGTTGCTCCAACGATGGGTGCGGATACGACGGGGTTGTCCAGCACCCACGCCAGCGCAACCTGAGCCATGCTCGCGCCCCTGATTTCGGAGACGCGTTGGACCGCGTTGACGACGGGCTCGTCGAGAGGCGAGTCGAAGGACTGGACGATCTTGTCCACGCTGGACCGGTGTGACTGCTCACCCCACGGACGAGCCAGGCGTCCTTTGCCCTGAGGGGAGTACGGCACGGCGCCCACGCCCCTGTCAGCGCACATGGGCAGCAACTCGCGCTCATCCTGCCGTCGAAGCAGGTTGTACTGATTTTGCATCGCGACGAACTGGGTCCAGCCGTGCATTTCGGCGGTGTGCTGAAGTTTGGCGAATTGCCATGCGTACATGGAGGAGGCGCCGATGTAGCGGGTCTTCCCGGCCTTGACGATGTCATGCAGGGCTTCCATGGTCTCTTCGACTGGAGCCTCGGGATCGAAGCGGTGGATCTGGTACAGGTCGATGTAATCGGTGCCGAGCCGGGTCAGCGAGGCGTCGACCTGCTCAAGGATCGCTTTGCGGGATAGGCCTTGTCCGCCCGGGCCGTCATGCATCCTGCCGAATACCTTGGTAGCCAGGACAATGTCCTCGCGGCGGGAGTAACGCCTGATCGCACGGCCAACGACTTCCTCAGATGTCCCGAGCTGGTAGGTGTTCGCCGTATCCCAGAAGGTCACGCCCATCTCAACGGCCTGGCGGAAGAACGGTTGAGCATCGTCGTCATCCAGTGCCCAGGTGTGCGCGTTGGTGGTTGTGGGATCCCCGTAGCTCATGCAGCCCAGCGCGATCCGGCTGACCTTCAGCCCAGTCTTGCCCAGTCGTACGTGCTCCATCAAACCTCTCCCGTCAGTGCGCGGGCGGTCGCCTTCAATCGCCAATGATCCCGGATGCGTTGCGACATGGCCGTCACTAGCGTCGCGGTGGCGGCACTCAACGGCAACTGAAAACTGACCAGCCCTGGGACTCGCGCTGACTACTGTCAACGGCAAGGGAAAACTGATCAGCTGACACGGCTTGCCTTGCCGCGCAGTGGTCAGAATTCAGTTGCCGCCAGCAGCTACCTGCTCTAACGTCACCCGTGCGCTGATGGCCAAGACGGGCACGGCGCGGAGCAAAGGAGACAGCGTGGAGCGCACAGTTCGCACCCCGGACGGCCGGACGCTGGCTGTCGAGGAGTCCGGCGATCCCGCTGGCCGACCGGTCCTGGTCCATCTGGGCACGCCAAACTCCAGGCGCCTTTATGGCCCGAACGTGCGGGATGCCGCCGCCCGCGGGCTGCGGCTCATCAGCTACGACAGGCCGGGCTACGGAGGGTCCTCGCCGCAGCCGGGGCGCACCGTCGCCGACTGCGCCGGCGATGTCCGCGCGATCTGCGCTGAGCTCGGCATCGACCGGCTGGCAACGTGGGGCATCTCCGGCGGCGGCCCGCACGTGCTCGCGTGCGCTGCCCTGCTCCCGGACCTGGTGACCGCCGCCGCCTCGCTCGCCTCGCCGGCCCCGTACGGCGCTGAAGGCCTTGACTATTTCGTCGGCATGGGCCAGGACAACGCGGATTACACCCGCCTGTTCCTCACCGACGAGGCAGCGGCCAGGGCACAGACGGACGAGGACCGGGAGGAAGTCCTGGCCACGTCGCCAGAGGACCTCGCCAAGGTGATGGAATCACTCCTCGCGCCGGCAGATGCGGCAGCCCTGCGCGGCGAGCTGGCCGAATACCTGACCTCCTCCGCGCAGGCCGGTCAAGCGCCCGGCAGCCAGGGATGGTGGGACGACAACTGCATGGTCAGGCCGTGGGGATTCGACCTGGCCGGCATCACTGTCCCGGTCCTGTTGCTGCACGGCAGGCAGGACATGTTCGTGCCGTTCGGCCACGGCGAATGGCTGGCCGCGCACATTCCCGGCGTCGAGGCCCGGCTGCTCGACGACGACGGGCACCTGACGCTGCTGCAGAATCGCGTACCCGAGGTGCATGCCTGGCTGGCAGAACACCTATAGCGCGCCAGTGAGCCCCCGCCTTAAGGCCGCTCCGGCCGAAGAGAGGCTCGCCGTTGGGGCCACCGAGCAGGAAAGCGAAGCGGTCCAGGTCGCTGCCGCTATCAACGTCACGACGGGGCATGCCCGGGCGGGCGGTGCCAAGCATCAGATGAGCCACTGTGTAGCGTGACGTAGACGTCTCGCCCGAGCGGGGCGGACGTCTTACTGATCAAGGATCAGAAGCTAAGGAGCTGCCAGATGGGCACCCGTCTCCTGGGCACCCTGGGAACCGCGGACGGCAAGGGCGTCGTGCGCGTGCAGGACAGCGTCGACGCCAGCATCGAGGCCGTGTGGTCAGCAATCACCGATCCGGCGCGGCTGGCAAGCTGGTGGGGCGAGGTCGAGGGCAACCTGCAGCTGGGCGGGGAGTATCGCGAGCGGGTGTTTGCCAGCGGATGGGAAGGCACGGGGCGAGTGCAGGCCTGCGAGGCTCCGCGGCGGCTGCTGCTGCTGCATCGGGAACCGGACCAGCCCGACGAGCAGGCCATCGAGATCACCCTGACCGCCGACGGTGACCAGATCATTGTCGTGTGGGAGGAAAGAGGCATGCCGGTGGCCTATCTCGCCGGTTACGGGGCTGGCATCCAGGTCCACGTCGAGGACCTCGGCGCTTATCTGGCGGGACGCGAGCGCTGCGACGCAGGTGCGCGGATGGGCGAGCTGTTTCCCGCTTACGAGCCCCTGGCCGCGAAGGTCGGCTAGGAAGCCAGGCCCGCTGCCTGACACGAGGAGACGGCCGGTCTTTCCGTGCACTCGCGATCACCGGCACGCTCACCCCGGCCCGCTTGGCGACCTAGGCTGCGTTGCGCATAGGGGTTGAGCCGTGACCGTCCGGCCCCACGGAGGTGACCCGGACCGGCCGCCGCGCGAGCGTGACCCCGGTACTGCCGGTCGCCGGCTCGCCCGCCGTCACGCCCGCCGACCGGGCCCGCGTGGGGAAGGCCATCCTCCCGGCATCCCAGCATTGAGCCAGTCAAGATCACCGTCAAGGGCACTCGCGGCGCTCGCGTCACTGCGCGGACTAGCGCGTTGTTGGGCCGGCTGGATTCTGGGGGTGATGTGCTGGGTGCTAGGCGTCGCGGCGGGTGACCGCGATCGCTGTCACGGCGATGAGGGCGGCAGCGAGGAGCACGAAGATGCCGGTCTCGATGCCCTGGAATGCCCAGTACCGGCTGGCGGGCTGGTAGGTGATGAACCCGCGGTATCCGTGAGCGGCCAAGCAGGAACCGAACTTGAGCGGACTCTGGAAGACGAGCACCCGGCACGCGGACGGCATGTTGTCGATGGGCACAGGCACGCCGCCGAAGGAAACGCCGGGCCCGCCGTGGGCGTGGCTGTTCGCTACCTGGCCGGCTGGGCCAACGACGCCCCCCGAGACCAGCCAGTAGGACCCTTTCGGCGACGGCGGGGCGTGCAGGAAGCTGAAGGGCGTGGTTACTGCGGTCAGATAGTGCGAGCGGAGGTCTTGGCCGATCACCAGGCGCAGGAAGGTGAAGACGCCGATGGTGACGGCGAGCGCGGGCAGGGTGCGGCGCAGCAGCGTGCCTGCGGCGATGCCGAGGGCCACGGCGAACAGGGCATAGCCGACGGGGACGATGCCCTGGATGTCGAACTGGCCGGGCTGGAAGTTCTGGTGGTTGAGGGCGTTCACCGGGCTGGACCACCAGGTGACGAGGGCTGAGACGGCGCCGCCCCAGGCGGCCGCTGCGAGCAGTGCCCAGCCGACCTTGACGGCGAGCCAGCGGCTGCGGGTGATGCTCTGCATCCAGGCGAACTGGCTGGTGCCGGTTTCGAATTCCCGGGCCACTAGCGGTCCGCCCCAGAACACTCCCAGCAGGCACGGCACCACCACGGTCAGCGTGACCAGCAAGGACAGCACGGGGGTACCCAGGATCAGCGTATTCGCGAGGTTGCCGCAGGTATGGCTGGCGGCGCACGAGGTGAGGGCGGAATGATACTGCGATGCCATCTGCCGGCCGGTGATCAGCACCAGGACCGCGAACGCGGCGAGCGCGGCGGCGGCGAGGTACGTCTGGTTGCGGTGCTGGCGCCAGACAAGCCAGGTCATTGGTCTTCTCCAACCGAGGTCAAGTGCGAGAACGCCGGCCCGGCGTGCTGGCCCATGTAGCCGAGTACCAGTTCTTCGAGGCCGACGTCGGCGGCCTCCCAGGCGGGATCGACGACCGGGCCGCCTACGCGGATGAGCAGGGTGCTCTGCCGGGCGGTGTGGGTAGCCTGCACGAGCGTGTGGGCCTTCTCGATCGCCGTAGTGTCCTTGCGCGGGCCGACCAGGACCTGATGCTCGGCGAGCACCGTGTCGATGTCGCCGCACAGCTGGACCCGGGATGCCGCCAGCAGGATGAGGTGGTCGCAGACCCGTTCCAGGTCGGCGAGCAAATGCGAGGACAGCACGACGGTCAGGCCGCCGCCGGCCACCGCCTCGGCCAGGTGTGCCAGGAACTGCCGCCGGGCGAGCGGATCCAGCGCCGCGACGGGCTCATCGAGCAGCAGCAGCCGGGGCCGCTTGGCCAGCGTCAGTGACAGCGCTACCTGGGCGCGCTGTCCCCCGGACAGCGTGCCCACCGTCTGGTCAAGCGGGATGTTCAGGCCTTTCAGCCGCTGCCGCACGGACGCGGCGTCCCAGCGGGGGTTGAGGTGCGCGCCGACGCCGATGTGATCCTCGGCGGACAGGCGCCGGTACAGCGGGATCTCCTGGGCGACGAAGCCGATCTCGGCCAGGAAGGCCGGGTCCTGGCGCGGTGCGCCGCCGAGCACCGCGACTTCGCCGCCGGTCGGCCTGGCCAGCCCGGCGAGCAGCCGCAGCAGCGTTGTCTTGCCGGCACCGTTTGGGCCGATCAGCGCCGATATCCGGCCCTGGGGAACTGTCAGGGTGGCCTCGCTCAGGGCGGTGACCTTGCGGTAGCGCTTCGACAGCCCGCAGGTCTGGATCACGGCAGGGTTACTGCTGGCCATCATGCGGTCTCCTCCTCGTCGGCCGCCGCTTGCAGCGTGATGCGCAGCAGCGATTCGATCGACTCGTCATCCAGTCCGGCCTCGCGGGCGCCGCGCACCCATTGCGCCAGGCTGCGGGCCAGCCGTGAATGCGTGCCGGGAGGCGGACCGGACGGGCGGCCCACCACGAACGTGCCGTGCCCGGCCCGCGGCTCGACCAGGCCGTCGCGCTCCAGGTCGCGGTAGGCCTTGAGCACCGTGTTGGGGTTGACCGCCGTGGCCGCGACGACTTCCCGCACCGTGGGGAGCTTGTCGCCCACGTCGAGCACACCCATCCGGAGCGCCTGGCGGACCTGCTGGACGATCTGCAGGTACGGGGGCACGACCGAACGGCCATCGAGCCGGAAGCTGATCACACCCGCCTCCTCAAAGTACTATTGAGTTAAGACTTTAAATCCATCCAGGACAGCTGTCAACGAGTAGCCCCGGCTCCGCGGTACAGCACAGCCGTACAGCAACGTCCGTGACCGGCAACGTCCGGCATGGCCCGGAGAGGTTAAGCAATCAGCTGGTATGGACGGAGCGAAGGCCAGGCAGCGTAGGCGCGGCGGCGCAGCCGGTTATCACGCCCACGGGGGGCAGCCTAACCTTCGGGCTCGACGAGAAGGTTCTCGCCATCGCGCGCTCGGACACGCGAAGGCAGCCTACTGTTTTGGAACTGGCGAGACCCACGAGCGAACACCGCAATGGGGACACTTCGCGAACTTGCTGCCCCCGAAGCGGTGTGGAGTAATCGACGCCATTAATGGCGTGAGGCTAAACGTATGGCCGCAGTTATCGCACTGATAGTCGTATCTGCTCGTTATGCCCTGCTGAAGAACGAGCTGCACAAGAAACCCGAGGGCGATGACGACTACCGGAATGAGTACGTGTTCCATCTCAACTCCTTCGGAAGGAGCGTCCCGACCTCAAGCTTATGCAGTAGGTAAGTGCAACGCCCGAATCTGATCGACAGTGTTTTCCTGCAAGATCAGGGTGTCGAGCCCGAAGAGACATGATGCCGTGATCCGAGCCGACCACTGGCCGTCCGTGCTCGCTGTCGCGATGAAAACCACAGCAGGACACTGACCAAGCTTACGATGACGGCCATCACGAGCCCGGCGGTCACCGACGAGTTGACTTGAGTCGTCGTGAGCTTCGGGAGACCGTAGATCCTCGAGGCGCTGTCGAGCCCCTTCTCGATGGCGGTCTTCAGGCCGCTCCTCGTCAGCAGGTCCACGAACGCGGTGGCGGGAGGCAGTCCGGCGTGCACCGCGCATACTGACGGCATGCCTGTCCGACTTCATCACATCGTGGTTGACGCTCACGACCTGCCCGGGCTGGCCCGGTTCTGGACGCAGGCGCTCGGCTGGAAAATTCTCTCCGAGCGTGAGCGCGAGATCGTCATCGGGACTGACGAGAACGCCTCCGTCGGCATGTGCTTCATGCCGGTCACCGGCCCGAAGACGGTCAAGAACCGCGTGCACCTCGACCTCACCAGCAGCGCGCAGGACCGCGACCAGGAGATTGACCGCCTTCACGCGCTCGGGGCAAGCCGGGCCGGCATCGGGCAGACTGGCGCCGAGTCCTGGACTGTAATGGCCGACCCTGAGGGAAACGAGTTCTGCGTGATACGCCCGAAGGAAACACTCACCCGGTAACCCCCAGCGCGCAGGCACAGATCGACCCTGTCCGCGCATGTGAGCGCATTGGCGCGACGGCGGGGCGGCCCGGGCATATGCGAGCGCATGCCCGGGAATAGCGGCCGGGCTGGCGCGCCGCGCCTATTTGGGTTGTCCTGCGCTGTTCGCCTTCGTCGCCCTGGCCGCCTTCTGCTCAGGCAGTTAAAATGATGTCCAGCGCCCAGCAAACTAGTAACAGTCATGCCGCCGGATACACCGGCAGGCTGGCGCACACGCCCCGGGGAGCCTCCGATGACGTTGTCCATCTCCCTCGACGTCCAGCAAGCCCTTGCCTTTACCTCCGGTTCGCATGCGGCTGTCGGTTACCTCGTCATGGCCACCGTCTGCGGTACCGCCCTCACTGCCGACCTCACGGTCACCGATCCGGTAACGAACGCGAGCGGGCTCACTGCCGGCGTGCTCGCACAGGTCCAGTGGGGGGAAACCGCCCAGGCGCCGCTGTTCCTGACTGCCTGCGTCTCCGCGCCCAACCGGAGCGCCCTGCAGCAACTCGTGCAGCAGCAGATAACCAGCACCGCAGTAGTACTCGATTTCAGCGTCTATGAGTACGACAACGTGGAGCTCGTCTACTTCGGCAGCTTCGCTCCGGAGCAGCCGCCGCTGGACGCACTCGTCGTCAAGACCGGCAACACCATTGAGCTGCAAGTATCAAGTACTCCCCTCCAGGTCAAGTCGCTGGAGGTGTATGAGGTATCCATGACAGTCCAGCCGCCGCCTCAACTGCAAGAGCTTGCCCTAGCCACCAACGCAACGGCGAAGACCATCAAGCCGTGGGGCGGGTAAACGGCAGGACCGGACCGTCCCTGATTACCGGGCTGCCACGGCCGCCTGGCCCGCCGCCTGCGAGCAGGCATGCACCCGCGATTAGCTAGTGCGACAATCCGGACGCGTTCCGTCCGCAAATCGTTCTAGCCTGCAGCCATGACTGACGCCGAGCCGACCGTAAGCGAGTGCACGGTCAAACCACTCGGTCCCGACACCTGGGGAGCCTTCGCGCAGCTCGCCGAACGGCACAACGGTGTCTGGGGCGGTTGCTGGTGCACCTGGTTCCACTGCATTGGCCAGGCACGCCTCTCGGCAGACCCGGTGTTTGCTGGGAAGGCGCCGGGCCCGGCGGGCAACCGCGCCCTCAAGGAGCGCCTGGTCAACGATGGCCGGGCGCACGCCGCACTGGTGTTTGTCGGTGATGAGGCGGTGGCCTGGTGCGAGTACGGACCACCGGGGGAACTGCCGAACATCTACCACCGCAAGCAGTACGAGGCCGGTCTCGACCGGTTGCCTGACTACCGGCTCACCTGCTTCTTCGTGGACAGGAACTACCGGCGCGAGGGAATGGCGGGCGTCGCCCTGCAAGGTGCGCTGCGCCTGATCGCGCAGGCCGGCGGCGGGCTGGTGGAAGGGTACCCGCATGACACTGGCGGCCAGAAAATATCGGCGTCCTTTCTCTACAACGGCACCCGGAGCCTGTTCGAGCAGGCCGGCTTCAGCTACGTCCGGCCTAAGGGCAAGAGCAACTGCGTGATGCGCAAGGTGGTCCGGCACGGCTAGAAGCAGGTGCCCGGCACGAAACCGCGCAGGCCCCGGCAGGGGTTTGCTGGCCGGCTCTCGGATGGGCCGAAGCCCGCATCGTCCACCGGCCAATCGGGCCATGCCCGTGCTCAATCAAGGTGCTCAGCACCGCGAGCGCTTCAGTCAGCGGCTGTATCAGCGCCCGCTTTGGATCTTGAGGATGGCGGCGGTTGTGGCCCGGACGGTCAGGCTGATTCCCGCACGCGGATCGGCGGATAGGGCGCTCCATTTCCCGTCCCAGGGGGTGTCGCCGGTGATCGCGGCGCCGCCGAGAGTGGCATTGGACCCCGTGGCGTCCCCCGGCTCCCCGCTGGACAAAGCCATGATCTGCGCATCCGGCAACCCCGGGCCGGGCGGGACGATCGTCACGGCCGCATCCGCAGCCTGCGCCCCGTGTGTCTTGTTGATGATCGTGACGTAATCCTGGCCGGCTCCGCCGATGCAATAGGCGGTCACGTTGATGCCGCCGGGATTCCCGATCGCAACGGGCTTGACCTGCCCCGACGAGCCTAGGGTGAACGCTTTGATGCCGTACCCCTTCGGGGTGACCGCGTAGCCCCCGGCGCTCACGGCCGGATCTGGCACGACCGTGTCGGTGTAAAGCCACTGCTTGTTGTGGAAATTAACCCCCGCGGCCGCGTGAGCTGCCCACCAGTGCAGGTAATCCAGTGCCCACAGCGCCGAGGCGAACACATTGCTCGCTCCCGGGACGCCGGTGAGGTAGTCATTCGACTCGGTGAGCCGGTAGCGCAGGCCAGCAGCGACCACCGGAGCGAGATGGTTCGCGTAAAACCAGGGATAGGGGATGTAAGTAGTGCGCGCCGGCTGAGTCCCGATCGCGGTGCCGTGCACCCATTCGGGTGACAGCATATTGCTGATCGCCTGCTGGGCGGTTGTCTTCCCCGGCCCTCCGCCCACGTAGTAGTGCTGTGTGATGTCCGCTATCCGGCCGGAGTCGCTTTCATCGCCGGCGAACCGTTCAGTCCACGACACGCCGCTTTCAGGGTCGGGGGTGTAGGTCAGCGTGCTGTAGGCCCCGGTGTCCGGCCCGGCCAGCGGCGCCCCGGGCGCCGCGTCCCCGACCGCGTCGGCAAAGCTCCGCCAGCTGGTCAGGTAGGACGTGTACGCGCTGCCCGGCACCCCTGAGATCTCCTCGTAGATCGCCGGGTCAAGCGGATGGCCCCCGAAAGTATGAAATGCATGCCAGTCCGGCTCATTCCCGATGGCGAAGCTGGCCACATTCTCCCGGTAGTGACGCCAGATATACCCGGCGGCCTGGGCATTGACCGATTTCAGATCACCAACTGGCCTTGCACTGGGGTTAAGCAGGCGGAGCGTGTAGATGACCTTCACCCCGGCCACGGCGGCAAAGGCAAACAAGTCGTCGATTCCGGTGAAGCCATCGCTGCCTGTGCCCGCAGGAATAAAATCATCCACCGAGCCGCCGCCGATCCGCAGGTTACGCAGGCCCAGATTGCGGAAGAGGGTGATCAGCGAGTTGTTCGCCGGGCTGAACAGGTAGCCTGCCACGCCAGCGTTACCGGGATTGAGCGGCCCCCGTTCGAAACTCAGCCCGGCGAAATCGTCCGGGACCACCGGCCCGGGATGCTCGGCGTCAATGGTGATCGTAATGGGATAGGTGCCCGGACGGGCGTACTGCGACCCGGCGCTCCGGTAACGCCGGGCGCCCCAGTGCAGGCGGGAGGACAGCGGCACCCTCACCCCGCCCGTGGCAGGCACGAAGGTGCGCCACAGCACGCCGTCAGCAGCATGACCAGGTGATGCCCAGGCAAGGGATCGGCCTAACCGCCAAACACGAGCATCGTTCCTGGCGCCCGGTCCTCTCGCCCCGCGCAACGGCCACCTGACCAGTGGCCTGCGCGGAGCGGGGCGATCCGTGCGAGCGCTGGGCTGGCACCCAATAGGGCGGCCCCGGCGGCATGGGCCGGTGGCTTGGGTGTCTTCGTTGGCCGCGTCACTACGCGGCGGGTGGCTCGTCGATGCGCACCAGATTGCCGGACGGGTCACGCACGGCACAGTCTCGCGTGCCCCACGGCTGTGCGGTCGGCTCCTGCACGATCTCGGCGCCCGAGGCGCGTACCTTCTCGAAGGTGGCGTCGAGATCGTCGGTGTGGAAGTGGACGCCGTTCAGGGCGCCCTTGGCGACGAGGGCGGCGAGCGCGTCGCCGTCGGCCGGGCTGCCGCAAAGGTAGTTCGTGAGGACGATCGCGACGCCGGGCTGGGAGGCGGCGCCGACGGTGGTCCAGCGGAAGCCTTCGCTGGCGACGTCGTCGCGCAGTTCGAGGCCGAGTGCGTCGCGGTAGAAGGCCAGTGCGAGGTCGGGGTCATGGACTTGGACGAAGCAACGGGAAAGAGTGAGATTCATGCCCCAAGGCTAGGGAGCCAGCGCCCCGCGCGCTTCTCCGATCCTGCTCGGCTTGCGGCTCGGGCGGGTGAGGTCCTTGGCGACGCAGCCCGGCACGTTCGCGAGCGCGCCGTGGTCACGTGCCCGGTAGGCCGTCGGCGTCTCGCCCACCAGCTGGGTGAAGCGTGCGCTGAACGAGCCGAGCGACGAGCACCCGACTGCCATGCAGGCCTCGGTGACCGACAGGCCGCCGCGGCGCAGCAGCGCCTTCGCCCGCTCGATTCGCCGCGTCATCAGGTAGGCGTAGGGCGTCTCCCCGTACGTCGCGCGGAACTGCCGCGAGAAGTGTGCGGTCGACATCAGCGCAGCGCGGGCGAGCGCGGCGACGTCGAGCGGGCGCGCGTACTCGCGGTCCATCAGGTCGCGGGCGCGGCGCAGGTGGGCGAGGTTGGCGAGTTCTTCAGGCGTCACGATGCCAGCGTAGGAGCGTGCTAGGTCAAGACAGGTAAGAGAACTCGTCTCACGGCGTCCGCGAGGCCTCGGTCAGGTGCTGACGTAGGCCGCGAGGTGCTCGCCGGTAAGGGTGGAGCGGGCGGCGACGACGTCGGCGGGCGTGCCCTCGAAGACGATCCGGCCGCCGTCGTGGCCGGCGCCGGGGCCGAGGTCGATGATCCAGTCGGCGTGCGCCATGACCGCCTGGTGGTGCGCGATGACGATGACCGACTTGCCGGAGTCGACGAGCCGGTCGAGCAGGCCGAGGAGCTGCTCGACGTCGGCGAGGTGGAGGCCGGTGGTCGGCTCGTCGAGGACGTACACGCCGCCCTTCTCGGCCAGGTGGGTGGCCAGCTTGAGCCGCTGCCGCTCGCCGCCGGACAGCGTAGTGAGCGGCTGGCCGAGGCTGAGGTAGCCGAGCCCGATGTCGGTGAGCCGGCCAAGGATGGCGTGCGCGGCCGGCGTGCGCGCCTCGCCGGCGCCGAAGAACTCCCCGGCCTCGGTCACCGACATCGCGAGCACCTCGCTGATGTCGCGGCCGCCGAAGCGGTGGTCCAGCACCGATGCCTCGAACCGCTTCCCCTCGCACTCCTCGCAAGTGGTGGCGATGCCGGCCATCATCGCCAGGTCGATGTAGATGACGCCGGCGCCGTTGCAGTTGGGGCAGGCGCCCTCGGAGTTGGCGCTGAACAGCGCCGGCTTCACGCCGTTGGCCTTCGCGAACGCCTTGCGGATCGGGTCGAGCAATCCGGTGTACGTCGCCGGGTTGCTCCGTCGCGAGCCGCGGATCTGGCCCTGGTCGATCGTCACCACACCCGCGCCGGCGGGGATCGACCCGTGCACGAGCGAGCTCTTGCCGGAGCCGGCGACGCCGGTGATGACGACAAGCACCCCGAGCGGGATGTCGACGTCGACGTCGCGCAGGTTGTGCGTCGTCGCGCCGCGGATCTCCAGCGTGCCGGTGGGCGTCCGCACCGCCTCCTTGAGGGCGGCCCGGTCGCCGAGATGGCGGCCGGTGAGGGTGCCGCTGGCCCGCAGCCCCTCGACGGTGCCCTCGAAGCAGACGGTGCCGCCCGCCGCACCGGCGCCGGGGCCCAGGTCGACGACGTGGTCGGCGATCGCGATCGTCTCCGGCTTGTGCTCCACCACGAGCACCGTGTTGCCCTTGTCCCGCAGCCGCAGCAGCAGGTCGTTCATCTGCTGGATGTCATGGGGGTGCAGGCCCGTGGTGGGCTCGTCGAAGACGTAGGTCACGTCGGTGAGCGAGGAGCCGAGGTGGCGGAGCATCTTGACGCGCTGCGCCTCGCCGCCCGACAGCGTGCCCGACGGCCGGTCGAGCGAGAGGTAGCCCAGCCCGATCTCCGCGAACGAGTCAAGGGTCCGCTGCAGCGTGGTGAGCAGCGGTGCCACCGACGGCTCGTCGAGGCCGCGGACCCATCCGGCCAGGTCGCTGATCTGCATCGCGCAGGCGTCGGCGATATTGATCTCGCCGATCCGCGACGACCGGGCCGCCTCGCTGAGCCGGGTGCCGCCGCACTCGGGGCAGGTGGTGAAGGTGACCGCCCGGTCCACGAACGCCCGGATATGCGGCTGCAGCGCGTCGGGGTCCTTGGACAGGAAAGACCTCTGGATCTTGAGGATCAGCCCCTCGTAGCTGACGTTGACGCCGTTGACCTTTACCTTGGCCGGCTCGCGGTGCAGGAAGTCGTGCAGCTCTTTCTTGGTGTAATTGCGGATTGGCTTGTCCGGGTCGAGGATGCCCGACTCGATGTAGGGCCGCACGGCAAAAAAGTTGTCCACGGTGTAGCCGGGGATGATGATCGCGCCCTCGGCCAGCGACTTGGAGTCGTCGAAGAGCTGGGTGAGGTCGATATCGGAGACCGTGCCCAGGCCTTCGCAGCGCGGGCACATGCCGCCGGTGCGGGTGAAGGTCTGCCGCACGGTCTTGCCGGCACCGCGTTCGACCGTGATCGAACCGCTCGCCCGGACCGAGGCGACGTTGAAGGAGAACGCGTTGGGCGAGCCGATGTGCGGCTGCCCGAGCCGGCTGAACAGGATGCGCAGCATCGCGTTGGCGTCGGTGGCGGTACCGACCGTGGAGCGGGCGCCGGCACCCATCCGCTGCTGGTCGACGATGATCGCGGTCGTCAGCCCTTCGAGTACGTCGACCTCGGGCCGCGCCAGCGTCGGCATGAAGCCCTGCACGAAGGCGCTGTAAGTCTCGTTGATCAGCCGCTGCGACTCCGCGGCGATCGTGCCGAACGCCAGGGAGCTCTTGCCCGAGCCGGAAACGCCGGTGAACACCGTCAGCCGGCGCTTCGGGATCTCGACGCTGAGGTCCTTGAGGTTGTTCACGCGCGCGCCGTGCACGCGGATCAGGTCGTGGCTGCCGCCAACGTGCAGCGCAGGCGACTGGGTGTCCGCCCTCGTGGCCATGCTCATCGTGTCTCCATCTGTGAGGCGGGCTGCGCGGTCTGCGTCGGCGCCCCCTGGCTTGATCTGGCCAGCTTCCAGCAGTACGCCTGGTTCTCCTTCGCTTCGGCCCGTGGAGCCTCTGTGCCCCGGCACGCGGCGCGCCCGGCCGGCGCGTCAGGCCAGCCCACGACGCTGAGCGCGGGAGCGGGGGTCGGCCCTCATGGGTCCTGAAGCAGCCCGAGGACGTTGCCATCGGGGTCGGTGACGGTGGCCACCAGGCGGCCGCCGCCGACGTCGTGCGCGGGCTCCTTCACGGTGGCGCCCGCGGCGGTCACCTCGGCCAGCTTCGCCTCAATGTCCGGCACATGCCAGTAGGCCACCGGTGAGGTCATGCCCTGCGGCCCGCCGCCCGGCACCAGCCCGATGTGCTGGCCCTCGGCCTCGTAGCCGACGTAGTACGGAGCGTCGTGCTGCGGCGGCAGGCCGAGCAGGGCGGTGTACACCGCCTTGGCCTTCTCCAGGTCGGACACGGGATGCAGCACGGTCTTGATTCCCTGGGTGGAAGAGCCGGTCATGGTCACTCCTGAAGTCGTGGGTCACATCGACCCGGTGTGTACGGTCGTGTTAAGACGAACGGCGAGGCGCGAAATCGGCAGTCGGCATCACAAGTCTGCACCCCACGGGGCCGGCGGCCGGCGGCCCCGGGACGATCGCCGTGCCGGGCTGGCCGGCGGGGCCGACCGTGATCCAGCGCATCCCGCCGTATCCGACGTCGTTGCAGACCTCGAAGCCGAGGGTGTGTCGCGGTAGCAGGCCAGGGATGCGTCCGGGTCGTCATGCGGGAGGAAGGTCTGGTGAATCGTGATGTGCATGACGGTCATGCTAGGCGTGGCTCCGTGACCCGCGCTTCTCCAAAACTGCTCGCTTTCGGCCTGCCCCCAGCCCGGAACACAGCGGCGGAAGCGACCTAGGCTCCTAGCGTCGGTGCCATGACCATTTCGCTCAGCGGCGTGCTAGCCGGGTTGCGGGGCGTCGTGGATGGTGCGCTCGCGCACGTCGGGGAGATAGCGCGCGGCGGTCGCGAAGTCCTTGTCGTCGTGGAGCACAGCCAGGTCGTGCTGGGCTGCGGTAGCGCAGATCATCAGGTCCACGGCCGACAGCGCCCGGTGGGCTCCCTGCCGTAGCAGGCGGTACTGCGCGGACTCTATCCACCGCCACGCTCCCTTGGGGAGCGCCGCATCCGGGTACAGCGCTTCGAACATTCCCGACATCTGCTCGTACTCGTCAATGGTGCGGGCCGAGCGGCGGAACTCGACGCGCTGAGGGTGACAGGACCCGACCGCGCCCGCAGAGACGACCTCTGCCCAGGCCGCCCGCAGCGCTGGGTCCCGCAGGATCCGCCACAGGCCTGAGGAGTCCAGCAGGTAGCGGATCACGTCGCCGGGTCTTTCTCAGCCGCCCGGCGATGGTCCCACCCTTCGAAATCCCAGCCCGCTGCCAGCGTCGCATAGTGCTCCAGGGCCGCGATCCGGCGGTGCCGGGCTGCGAACTCCCGCAGCGCAACGTTCACAGTCTCCTTCTTCGTCTTAGCCCCGGACAACCGCATGGCCTCGGCGAGGGCGTCCTCGTCGATGTCGATCTGCGTCAGCGCCATCATCCGCCCCGAAATTGTTGATGATGTATGCCCCTAGTGTAGGTCATCAACATTGTCCGGGACAGGAATCAGCACGCAACAGACGAGCGCGAGCCCGGCGTTCCGCGCCGAGTTGCCGGTGACCGCGCGGGCCTGCCCGCCCGCGCCAGCGCGCAGGGCGAGGCGCCGGCCGGAACGCGGGCGGCTGCCATGCCCGGTGCCGGTAAGGTCTGCCCGGGCCATGTTCCGCGGGAGTGGGGAAAGATTGTGCCGGTCCTTATCGAAACGGTGGCATGGGTGCACCTGGAGAACGGCAGGATCCTGTGCGCCCGGCCACGCGGGAAGGACATCTTCTACGTCCCCGGCGGGAAGCGCGAAGGCGCGGAAAGCGACCTGCAGGCCCTGCTGCGCGAGATCACCGAGGAACTGGCGGTCGCGCTGCTGCCGGAGACGGTGCGGCACCTGGGCACCTATGAGGCAGATCAGCCCGGCAGCCACCCGGGCGCAGCGGTAGTGCGCATGAGCTGCTACACCGGCGGCTACTGCGGGACGCTGGCCCCCAGCAGCGAGATTGAGGAGCTCGCCTGGTACACCTACGCGGACCGTCACCGGGTACCGCCTGTCGACCAGTTGCTCTTCGACGACCTCCAGGCAGCCGGCCGGCTGCGGGCCGGGTAGGCGTCCAGAAGCAGCGGCACGCGCGCGTCGTCACGGTCCGCTGGGATGCCGGCCGCCGCAAGCCGGTCCCGCTCACCCATGCCGAGCGCGCGCCACTGGCGGCAGCCATGGCCACTGGCCCTTCCCGGACAAGCACCACCTGAAGGCAGCAGGACGCTGCACCGCCGGAGGCGGTGGCGGAACGTATCACCGTACCGGGCTGAGGCCGGCGGCGGTGAGCAGGGAGGCGTCCCGGTCATCGCCGGAGCCGGCGGCAATATCGACGATCGCGGTGCCCACCTGCTCCGGGGTGAGCGCCGGGTCGCGGCCTTCGAGGAAGGCGGGGATATCGACGCCCTGCCTGGCGGCGTAGGCGGCGACTGCGGCCGCGCCCAGGTCCGTTTCCGGGGTGAGCTGAGGCAGCACGGCGGTGAACCTGATGCCGAGCGCGTTGCGGCCCGACTCGGCGGCGGCGTAGGAGGCGATGAACCGGATGGCGGCCTTGGCCCCGGCGTAGCCGCCGGACAGTGGCGAGCCGTTGACCGCGGCTCCGCTGGAGATGGCGATGACCACGCTGCCTGGCCGCAGGGGAAGCAGCAGCGCCTCGCGGGTCCAGTTGAACACGTGCTGCACGTCGACTTCCCAGTTGCGGCTGAAGGTCTGCCAGGTTTGCCGGTGGATCGGCCGGGCCAGGGGAGCCGCCCCGGCGTTGAGGACCAGCGTGCGGGGGCGGTACTTGTCCAGGAGCTGGCCCGCGACCACCGGGTCGGTGGCGTCCGCGGCGACGGGGGTGAAGGTGCCGCCGAGTTGTGCGCGTACTTCCTCGAGCCGGGCGTGGTCGCGGGCGACCCCGACGACGTGCGCGCCGTGCGCGGACAGGGCGATGGCGATGGCGCGGCCGAAGCCCCGGCTGGCGCCGGTGACCAGTGCCGTCGTTCCGGAAAGGTCTTGCGTTGGCATGCGGGACTCCCGTGCTGTGTAGGAGGTGGTGGTCCGGTTAAACCCCGGCGGGTGCAGGCTGGGGCTTCTGGGATGTGCTGGCGACCGCCTTGGCCAGTTCGTCGCGGCGGACGAGGAGGTAGGTCACCGGGACCGCGCACAGGCCGATTGCGCCGCAGGCCCAGAACGCCCATTGGAAGCCGCTGGTGAGTGCCGCGGCTGGCGCGGCGCCCTGGTGCAGCAGGGTGCTGGCGTGGGTGGCGGCGATCGTGGACGCTATGGCGACGCCGATCGCTCCGCCGAGCTGCTGGGACGTGTTGATGAGCCCGGAGGCAAGGCCGGCCTCGTGCTCGGCGACCCCGGCCAGGGCGGCGATCGAGACCGGGATGAAGGCGAACGCGGTGCCGACTCCGACGACCGCGAACGGTCCGGCCAGGCTGTCCCAGAAATGCCCGTGCACGGGCACCTGGGTTGCCCACAGGATGCCGCCGCCGATCATGGCCATGCCGGCCGCCATCACGAGCCTGGCCTGGCCGCGGGTGACCAGCGCCTGCGACAGGCCGGCGAAGGCGACCGAGGTGAGCGTCGCCGCCAGCCAGGCGAGGCCGGCCTTCAGCGCGGAGTAACCGAGTACCTGCTGCATGTAGAGGGTGCCGATGAAGATGAACGCGAAGAAGCTGCCGCCGAGCAGCACGCCGACCGCGTTCGCGCCCGCCAGCGTCTTGCTGCCGAATATCCGCAGCGGCATCAGCGGCGCCTCCACGCGCGTCTCGATGACCACGAAGGCGACGAGCAGGGCGGCGGACACCGCGAGCAGCGTCACCGTCCTGGCGGTACCCCAGCCGACCTGCGGGGCGGTCGAGATCGCGTAGACGAGCAGCGACAGGCCGCCGGTCACGGCGACCGCGCCGAATGGGTCGTAGCGCCGGCGTTCCGTGGCGAGCCGGCTCTCCGGCACGACGCGCGGGGCGAGCAGCAGCGCCGCGGCTCCGATCGGGACATTGAGGAAGAAGATGAACTGCCAGCCGGCGTAGCGGGTGAGCAGGCCGCCGGCGATCACCCCGACGGTCGCGCCGCTCGCCCCGATGGCGCCCCACACGCCCAGCGCCTTGTTCCGCTCGGCGCCTTCCGGGAACATGTTCATCACGATGGACAGCGCCGCCGGGAGCACGATCGCCGCGCCGAGCCCCTGCAGGCAGCGCATCGGGATCAGGAACTCCTCCGCCGTGGCCAGCCCGCAGCCCAGCGACGACGCGGTGAATACCGCCAGGCCGGCCATCAGGATGCGGCGGCGCCCCAGCAGATCCGCGGCGCGGCCGCCGAGCAGCAGGAAGCCGCCGAAGGTGAGCCCGTAGCCGGTGACGACCCATTGCAGGCTCGATTCCGGCATGTGCAGCTTGCGGCCGATTGTCGGCAGCGCGACGTTGACGATCGCGAGGTCCGCGACCGTCATGAAGAACGAAACAGCCAGCACCGCGAACGCGCGCCAGCGATGAACCTGATTCATTACCTGACCCCTGGTAGTGGTAGCCGATCTTTACCTCTACAGATCCGGGGCGCACGGAAAACTGACCGGGGAACCGCGGGGCAGATAATGTGCCCGCCGGCCGGTGATTTTCGTGGCCGGGCCGGATCTGTACCAGTGACGGCGCGGCCCGCGACGCCCGGAGGGAGCAGCCATGGCAGTCAGCGAGGATTTCGCGCGCCTCACCGACCCGTTCCGGCCTGAATTGCTGGCGCACTGCTACCGCATGCTGGGCTCGGTCCACGATGCCGAAGACCAGGTGCAGGAGACCATGATCCGCGCCTGGCGGTCCTACGGCGAATTCGAGGGACGGGCGTCGCTGCGGACCTGGCTCTACCGGATCGCAACCAACGCCTGCCTGCGCGCGCTGGAGAACAGCGGCCCTCGGCCATTGCCGTCCGGCCTTGGCGGCCCGAGCGAGTACCCAGAAGCTCCGCTGGCCGCGGTGCGACCGGAGGTTCCATGGCTGCAGCCCATTCCCGACACGCTGGTGAGCGCCGGGTACGCCGATCCAGCCGAGATCGTCGCGTCGCGGCAGAGCATGCGGCTGGCCCTGATCGCCGCCTTGCAGTACCTGCCCGCCCGGCAGCGTGCCGTGCTGATCCTGCGCGACGTGCTGCGCTGGCAGGCAGCGGAGGTCGCTGAGCTGCTCGGCACCACAACCGCCGCGGTGAACGGCATGCTGCAGCGCGCCCGGACGCGGCTCGAGCAGGCTGCCCCCGACGAGGACCAGATTCACGAGCCCGCCGACCCGGCCGACCGCGCCTTGCTCGACCGGTACGCCGCCGCGTTCCAGAACGCCGACATCACGGCGGTCATGCGGCTGCTGCGCGATGACGCCGTGTTCGAGATGCCGCCGGAGCCGACCTGGTTCACCGGCCGTGAGCTGATCGGGCGGTTCCTGCAGTCCCGGGTCCTCACCGAACCCGGCCGCTTCCGGATGATCCCGACGGCCGCCAACGGCCAGCCCGCGCTAGCGGCCTACATGCGCGGCCACGACGGCGTGTACCGCGCACACTCGGTATGTGTGCTCACCATCGCCGCATCGCGCGTCACACGGGTCACCTCGTTCAACGACCCGGGCCTCCTCGCCACCTTCGGCCTGCCGGAGACAGTCCCGGCCGCCGCGGCCCCGGTACCCGGCTGATGACCCGGGCAGGCCCGACGGCATGGCCGGCCGAGGGTGCCCGGCTACTCGGGCCGTCGATCAGCTACGCTCTCGGCGTGGTCCTGGCCGTCACGCCGGAACTCCTGTCGTGCCCGACGCCGTGCCGGGAATGGGACCTGCGGATGCTGCTCAGGCACGCCAGCGAATCCCTGGCCGCGCTCGGCGAGGGCATCGAAACCGGACGCGTTGGCCTGGGTCCCGCCGCCGAGGACGTTGACCTGGCGGCTGACCCCGCCCGCGCCTTCCGCGACCGTGCCTGCCAGCTGCTCGACGCCTGGACCAGCCCCGGCTACCAGCGCCAGGCCATCGAGATGGCCGGCTGCCCGCTAGCGGCCAGCCTGATGGCCGCCGCGGCCGCCCTCGAGGTCACCGTCCACGGGTGGGACGTATCCCGGGCGTGCGGGCAGCGCCAGCCGATCCCGCGCGCCCTGGCCACCGCCCTGCTGGTGATAGCCCCGGCGCTGGTCCCCCGGGCCGGCCGGCACCCCCTGTTCGCGGCGCCGGTCACCGTGGCAGCAACGGCCGGCCCCAGCGACCGGCTAGCCGCCTTCCTCGGGCGCACTCCGCAGGCATAGCGCACAGGCCAGTCCACTACTGCCCGGCCGGACCGTGGCCGGATCTGGCGATCCCGGCGAAGCCGTCGAGGCATTCGCGATCCGCGTCAGGCTGGCTGCGGAACTTCCGGGACGGGCAGGCGATCGAGTGCGCTAGGTCATGCGGTAGCGGATCACCAGTCGCGGTGGTCGAGCTTCTCCAGGCGCAGGTCATCGTCGAGCTGCCACGGCAAGCCGGCATCGTCGGTGAATCGCGCGGCCGCATCGCGGCAGCGCCAGCAGTTCCCGGTGTTCTGGCCGCCGCACCACCGGCCTGTCATGTGCGGCCACTGGCGCACGAACACGACGTAGGCCAGGGTGCCGAGGACCGCGCTGAGTGCCCAGTCGAGCCAGGTCACGAGGTCACCTCCGCAGGCGCCGATTCCAAAATAGTTATTCCCTACAGGAATCATCGCTAATCATAGCGGACCGGACCGGGCCGGGCGGTTCTCCTCGGTGGAGCGGATGATGCCAGCGGGAGCGCCGGCCGCCCAAGTCCGGCCGTCAGGGGGCGGTAAGCGCCTCGGCGACCCGGTCGAACACGAGCCCGGCCATTGCCCCGGCCATCGTGACCGCCTGCACCGAGCCCGCCCGGTAAAGCGCGAAGCAGCTCTCATCCCGCGGCACGAAGATGGCCCGGACGAAGCGAACATCGGCGCCCGCCCGGGCGGCCTCCTGCGCCCCGGCGCGAGCCTGCACGGCCACGCCGCCCAGAGCCGCATCTCCCGGTAAGTAGAACTTCGCCAGGTAGAGCGCGATGTGCAGCGTAAGCCGCAGGCCCGCACGCCGTGAACGCGGAGATCCACACCTAATGGGGGAGTGGCTCAACCCCCCTCCCGGGCAGCGCATCTTGCTGATCGGGGCAAGATAGGGCCACGAGCGTGCGGGTGGCTGCTGGCTCACTCGACAGTGACGCTCTTTGCCAGGTTACGGGGCTTGTCGATGTCGCGGCCGAGGGCGAGCGCCGCGTGGTACGCCAGTAGCTGCAGCGGGATGCCGAGCAGGATCGGCTGCAGCTCCGGCTCGGTGGTCGGGACGCTCAGCGTCGCATCGACACCGGGGACGGACAGCGGCGAATTCGTCACCACCACGACGGGGCCGCTGCGCGCGCGGATCTCCGCGACCGTGGCCATGTTCTTGTCCAGCATGTGGTCGTCGGGGACGATGACGACGGTCGGGATGCTCTCGCTGACCAGCGCGAGCGGGCCGTGCTTCAGCTCAGCCGCCGGGTATGCCTCCGCGTGGATGTAGGAGATCTCCTTGAGCTTCTGTGCCCCCTCGAGGGCCACGTGATAGCCGCGAACCCGCCCGACATAGAAGGCACTGGAGGCGGCAGCGAGGCTCTTGGCGGTCTCGGCGATCGCATCCTCGCCGGCCAGGATCTCGGCGATCTGGCCGGGCAGCGCCTCCAGCGCCCGTACGAGCCGGCCGCCGTCGGCCGGCCCGACGTCGCGGATACGGCCGAGGTGAAGTGCCAGCAGAGCGAAGGCAACCACCGTCGACGTGAACGTCTTCGTCGAGGTGACCGAGACCTCCGGCCCGGCGTGCAGGTAGATCCCCGACCCGCACTCGCGGGCCACGGTGCTGCCTGGCGTGTTGACCACGCCAAGCACGCTGCCGCCCTTGCGCTTGATCTCCTGGACCGCCGCGAGGGTGTCGAACGTCTCACCGGACTGGCTGATCGCTATGTAGAGGGTCGCGGGCTCGATCACCGGGTTCCGGTAGCGGAATTCAGAGGCGGTCTCGGCGTCGGCAGGGATCCGGGTGAGGCTCTCGATCAGGCAGGCGCCGGCCAGGCCCGCGTAGAAGGCGGAGCCGCATCCCAGGACCTTGATCCGGCGCAGCGCCAGCACGTCTCGCGGGGTGAGCTCGATTCCGCCGAGGTGAGCGGTAGCGAAGCGGCGGTTGAGCCGGCCGCTGAGCGCCCGCTCGACGGCCACCGGCTGCTCGTGGATCTCCTTGTGCATGTAGTCGGCGTGCCCGGCTTTGTCGTAAGCCGTCTTCGACACCGGCGCGGTGGTGGGCCGCTTTTCCGTCGGCTCGGCGTCGAGGGTGAAGGTGCGGAACCCGTCGGCCTCGAGCACCGCCATCTCACGGTCGTCGAGGTAGACGACCTGGTCGGTGTGACGTACCAGCGCGGACGCGTCCGAGGCCACGAAGTGCTCGCCTTTGCCGATGCCAAGGAGCACCGGGCTGCCGTTACGCGCGACGACGATGCGGTCGGGCTGGCGCAGGTCGATGACGGCGATCCCGTACGCGCCCTCGACGAGGAGCAGCGCGGCGCGCACGGCCTCCTCGAGCTCTTTTTCCGGCTGCGCGGCGATGAGGTGGGCTAGCACCTCGGTGTCGGTCTCCGAGGTGAACACGGCGTCGGCCAGGACAGTGGCCCGCAGTTCGAGGGCGTTCTCGATGATCCCGTTGTGGACCACGGCGATGGCATGCGCGCTGTCGACGTGCGGGTGGGCATTGGCGTCGGTCGGCTTCCCGTGGGTCGCCCAGCGGGTATGGCCGATGCCCACGCTGCCGCGCAGCCGCTTGGGAGCCGTGGCGATCAGGCCATCGACGCGGCCTGCGCGCTTATGTACCTTCAGGTCGCCGCGAGTTATGACGGCGACGCCGGCCGAGTCGTAGCCGCGGTACTCAAGGCGCTGGAGTCCCTCGAAAAGGACAGGCACCGCGTCCTTGCCGCCGACATAGCCGACAATTCCGCACATAAGATATTTCTCCTAGCCGTAGATCACGCGCCGGATCTGGCGTTCAGAAAACTGCGGGGCGGCGACGGGACGGCCGGCCAGCTCGATGGCGATGCGCCGGAAAGTCTCGGCGTTGGCCAGCCTCGCTGCCTGCAGCTCGCGGTGGCGGCGGCGGATGAACGCGTCCGCCGGCTCGCTGAAGTAGGCGATAACCTCCTCGACGACCCGGGAGGCCGCTGCCTCCGACAGCAGCGTTGTGCGGGCGAGATGCCTCGCAAGCTCGTCCCACTGCTCGCTGACCATAGCGGTGAGCCTAGTATTGAGAGTGCAAAACTTCAATATCCTGCCCGATTCCGGGCAGGATATTGACTATAGTCGGCCCGTAATTCTCTTTTGAGCCGATCCAGGTGAGCCGATGCAAGAGGCCGGCGGGTTTGGCCGGCTCAAGATCACGATGGACTCCGGGGGTGAGGCGGCAGGTGTTCCCCTCGCGCCGGCGCGCCGGCGCTCTGCAGCCCGGACTCAAGGCAGGTGCCACCGTTCCGGCACCCCGCAAGCCCCGGGACTGGACGGCAGCCCGCACCCTGCTCGCGCGATACGCGGTCGCCTGGCTTTACCTGGCAGGCTTCGTCATCGCCGAACTGGTCTACGCCGCCTTGTCCGCCCACGATCAGTCGGCGGTGCTGCAGTGGGCAAGCACCAGCGTGGTCAACCTGCGCCATGACCCAGTGGGCTCGCTGGCTGCCTCGGCGTTCATCCCGGGGTCGTTCGCCAGCGCCTGGCCCCTCCTGATCGCCCTCGCCATGTTCGGCGCTAACCGGGTGCTGGGGAACTGGCGCACTGCGGTGGTCTGCGCCGCCGGGCATGTGCTCGGCACGCTGGTGAGCGAGGGCATCGTCGACTACCGGGTGGCGCACGGACTGCTGCCAGGCTCCGATACCCGCCTGCTGGACGTGGGCCCGTCCTACGTCGTCGTGTCCGCCATCGCGGTGGCCGCGGTGTATGGCTCGTGGCCGGCCCGTGCCGCCGCCGTGCTCGATTTCGCCGTCCTTGTCGTCGTGGGCGACATCTTCGGCGGCCTGAGCAAGCTGGACGTGGCGGCGGTCGGCCACACGACGGCGATCACGGTCTCGGTCGTGCTCGGCAGCCTGCTGGCATGGCAGCTTCGCCGGAGCGGCGGCGGCGGCAGCATGGCAGGAAGCCCCGAAGGCGCCGCCGAGGAAGCCGGCGGGCCCGCTCGTCTCGAATGACGGACTGCCAGGGTCTCTGGGCCGCTGCAGGGCGCGACGGCAAGGCCGCCTTTCGAACGGGTTCTCGCCGGTGCCGGGCTACGCTCGGAGCCCAAGGTACTTAAGTATGTCGTCCCCGTATAGATCGAAGACTGGCGTGCCGCCCGTATGAACGAAAATGACTCGCGTTCCCTCTCGCATGACGCCTTGCTCGGCGTCGGCGATCAGCGCGGCGAAAGCCTTGCCAGTGTAGACGGGGTCGAGCACGATGGCTTCGTGTGAAGCAGCCAGTGTCATCGCTTCCAGCGACTCAGGCGTTGGCTCCGCATAGCCAGGGCCAATATACCGCGATACATTTTCTATCGAGTCCGGGTCGAGGGGGGCAGGCGGCAGCCCAAGTAGCGCGCGGGCGGCATCGTAGCATCGCCCGATAATCGTAGTCGCATCCCAGTCAATAGGAGCTACTCCGATCACGGTCGTCTTAAGTCCGAGCAAGTCCCGGGCTAGAAGGAAGCCAGCTTGATTGGCCCCGGCCGAAGACAAATATACTACATCTATTGGCTCTGTGGATTGCTCGAAAATTTCAACGAAGCATTCGGCCGAGGCTAGGGTGGCCAGCGGGCTAATTCTGTCACGTTCATACAGATAGTAGTTCTTGTGCGGATTGGCCGTAGAAAGACGCTCATAGAGGCGGCTCTTCTCGGCTTCAATGCCATTGCCTAGTTCAGCATCGACGACATGGACGACAGCTCCTAGCAGGTGATCGAGCAGGAGATTGCCGCGAGAATGGACGGTCCTGGATGAGTTTCTTACTACCAGATGACATTCCAGACCTAGCCGGGCGCATCCGGCTGCCACCTGGCGGCAGTGATTAGACTGCCCGGCCGCTCCGTGGATCACCGCGTCTGCATTGGCTGCTAGCGCATCAGCAAGGGTAAATTCCACCGCCCGTGCGTAGTTACCGCCGAATGTCAGGCCAGCGCAGTCTTCGCGCTTTATTCTCAGCGTAATTCCCAGTCGCTCAGATAGCCTTGGCGCTAGATCAAGTGGCGTGGGCAGGTGAGATAGGCAGATGCGCGGCACGGAGTTCAGCAGCTCACGCACCTGGATTGGCGTGTACTGAGCAGGTGCCGACACGGCTTTTCCCATCTGGTAAGGTTGATGCCCGAGTTCTGGCCGGCGCGCCGAGCCCTTCTCCGCGCTCCTGGTGCGCTCAATTCCGGCCATCGAAATCCTTGGCTAGCCTTGAGACAATGAGCTGGGCAGCGACTGTACTGCCACGCAGGAATCTGAAGAATGGCCCGAAGTCGCGTACCGCTGTAATACCGGACAGAAACAGTCCGGGTATAGCTGACTGGAAGTAATTGTCGAGCACCGGATAGCCTCCGCTGAGACTTAGCGATGCAGGGCCAGCTCGCGTCAATGTCCTCATATAGGAGAGCTTTCGTATATCAACCCGGTAGCCGGTTGCGCAAATAATATGATCGACTACTATTCGATCCCCGCACGAAAGGATTACCTCGATCTCACCGTTGGGCCGCTCCTTGCAGGCGGCTAGGCGCGTTTTCGCCCACTGCTTTATTGATCCCCTGGTGATTCTTGCCGCTAGCCACGGCTCCAGCCTCCGTCGGCCCTCCACGGAGAACTGCTGCATAAGCGCCTCCCTATCCGCACTGGAGAGACGGCGGAACCACCCGCGGACACTAAGGGTAAGATCCATCATTTCTTCCACGGACGCCCAGAAATCATGGTTTGCGGATCTCAAGGCGGGCGGGTCGTGACGATAGACAATATGGATCTTTTCGGCCTTGCCATCCTCGCACATGAGAGCGGCCCATTCAAAGGCGCTTTGCCCGCCGCCTATAATGAGATATCGGCGTCCGGCGACCAGATCGAAGTCGGTGAACTGTGCGGTATGTGAATAACAGCCTGGCGAAAGTTGCTGCGATATTCCCTTCGGCAGGTTCGCGAAGTCTCTGACGCCAGGAGCCGCCACGACATTATCGGCAATGATTATATTCCCGTTTGTCAGGCTTGCCTCGAACAAGCCGTCGTGCCGGGTCAGGTCTTTAACAAAACTGCGGCGTACTTCCAGGTTATACTGGTGCCGGAACCAATCTGCGTATTCGATGAACAATTCGGCTGGTACCGGGAGCACATCCTTTTCACGCAATCCGCGCTCCTCGATATATGCACGAAGAGTAAATGTTCGGAGCGGATCGATCTGCCATCCGGTGCCGGTCCTCAGCAGCATGCCGCGCGGCATGCTCTGCCGCCAGAATCCCATGGGCTCACCAAGGATGATGGAAGTAATGCCGGCGTGCTTTGCGTAGCTGGCGGTAGACAGGCCGTAAGGTCCGGCGCCGATGACAAGTAACGAGGTACGTTCCATCGCTGGCCACTCTTTCCAAGCTGACTCTTACCATGACTGCGAGGTCGCGTAGCGGGGCATTGAGGAATGAGCCGTGCATTCGGTGCCAGAAATCAGTCTACAGTCCCGCTGATCGGCACCCCTGTGCTCAGCGCCGTGCTGGTGAACTGACCCGGGCATGCTCAGCAGGCGGCGTGCCGGGGGAGGTCACACCAGCCCCTCGGCCTGCAGCTGCCGGAGCGTCGCGGCCAGTGCCGCGGCCGTCTGCTCGACATCGCGCTCGCTGTGCGCGGTGCTCAGGAAACCCGACCCGCGGAACAGGTGAACGCCCCAGCGCAGCATGCTGCAATGCAGCGCCGCAGACACCTGCCGGGCGGGCCCGGATTTCAGCGTCGCCGGATCGAGTTCCTCCGGCCCGTCCGGCCCGAGCAGCAGATGAAAGGTGGAACTCTCCCCGTAGGCACGGCCGGCCACACCGCACCGCTCAAACACCGAGGTGAGCTCACCGCGCAGCGAGGCCGCGAGGCGGGCGGCCCCGTCCTGCGCCTCGCCCGAGGCCACCAGGCCGAGCGCGGTCACCCCGGCGGCGGCGGACAGCGGGTGGGCGTTATGCGTACCGGGGTGCGCGACCCGCCGCGGATCGTGGCGGACTGCGCCGAGGTGATCCATCACGTCGGCTCGCCCGCACACGGCGCCGCCCGGCATGCCGCCGGACAGGATCTTGCCGAGCGCGGTGAGGTCCGGGCGCACCCCGGAGAGTTGCTGCACGCCGCCGGGCGCCCAGCGGAAGCCACTGATGACCTCATCGAAGACGAGCAGCGCGCCGGACTCGTCAGCCAGCCGGCCAGCCGCCTGGAGGAACCCGGCAGGCAGCGGCACCGTCCCCCAGGCCGCCCCGGAGGGCTCAAGGATGACGGCCGCGACGTCGCCGGCCGCGAGTGCCTCGGCCAGGGCGGCCGCGTCGGCCGGGATGGTGACGACGGAACTCACGATCCCAGGGGGCAGGCCCGCGGTGTCCGGCCCGTCGAACGGCGGGTCAGCCCCGATCGCGACCTGGTCGTGCCAGCCGTGGAAATGCCCGGCCAGCCTGATGACCTTCCCCCGGCCGGTGGCGGCACGGGCGAGCCGCAGCGCAAGCAGCGTCGCTTCCGTCCCGCTTGAGGTGAAACGGACGCGCTCGGCGGAAGGGACCAGCCGGATGACCGCCTCGGCCCACTCGCTTTCCAGCTCGTGGCAGGCGCCCGGATGAAACGATCTGGTCGCCTGCTCGCGGACGGCGGCAACGACGGCCGGATGACCATGCCCGAGCAGCAGCGAGCCGTGGCCCATGACGTAACAGATCAGCTCGTGGCCATCCAGATCCCACTTGCGTGCGCCGTCGGCCCGCTCGACGGCCAGCGGGAACGGCTTGGCGAGGCGCGCGTCATGGGTCACGCCAGCGGGCAGCAGCCGCCGGGCACGGGCATGCAATGCCCCTGAGCGGGGGTTGTCCCTGGCCCACGCCGCCACTACGCTCTCGGTGCCGGCGGCCGGATCCTGACGCGCTTCGGCCCGCATGACGTCCCCTTCCCTCGTTCCGGTCCGGTTCCTTCCCGTCCAGGCCGGTCACCTATCGCCCTAGTCGCTCATCGCCGGAAATCCTATGCTGACTCGCAGTTCAGGACTTGGCCACGGGGCCCGGGCGGACTCACCTCCTGCTGGTTTCCGCAGCCTGCTGGTTTCCGCAGCAAGGCGGGAATGCTCAGTTCCGCCCTGCCGGGCCCGCCAGGGGCAGGTCTCGTATCCTGGCCCGGCGTGCTTCCGGCATTTGGCGGCGGCCGGCTACGGCGGCCGGTAGCGGGAACTCCCGTCCGCTCATCAGCTGGGCTCGCTCCATCAACGGAAGGTGACAGCGCGTGAGAGCAGTGACGTTCAACGGCGCCGGCGGCAACGAGGTCGTGCGCTTCGAGGAACGCCCCGATCCGGTTCCCGGTGACCACGAGGTACTCGTGGCCGCCCGCTTCGCCGGGGTCAACTGGGCCGATGTCGCGCAGCGGCTGGGCAATTACCCGGCGCCGCCGGGGTCACCGGCCGACATACCCGGCCTTGAGGTGGCCGGCGTGGTGCAGGCGGCCGGGCCGCAGGTCCGGGCCTGGCGGGCGGGCGACCGGGTCTTCGGCGTAGTGGGCGGCGGCGGGCTGGCTGACCGGGTCCGGGTGCACGAGCGGCACCTCGCGGCCGTCCCGGCCGGCCTCGGCGAGGATCTCGCCGCCGCCGTGCCGGAGGCGTACATCACCGCGCACGACGCCGCCTTCACCCGCTGCGGGCTGGAACTCGGTGAGGTGCTGCTCGTCAACGGGGCCAACGGCGCGGTCGGCTCGGCCGCGGTCCAGCTCGGCCTGGCGGCCGGGGCGCGGGTAGTCGCCAGCGTCCGGTCGGCGGGCGCCGGAGACGCCCTCGCCAGGGCCGGCGCGGTCGTGGCCAGCCCTGACAAGGTCGCTGAGCAGCTAGCTGCCCTCGGCGGCGCCGACGTGGTGGTCGAGCTGATCGGCGCGCAGAACCTCCAGGCTGACTTCCGGGTGCTGGCCGTCAAGGGCCGGATCGTGGTTGTCGGTACCCCGGCCGGATCCGACGGCGCGATCTCGCTGCGCGCCCTGATGGGGAAGCGGGCCAGCCTGTACGGCACCATGCTGCGGGCCAGGCCGCTGGAGGAGAAGGCAGCGGCGGTGCAGGCGTTTGCCCGGTCTGTCGTACCGCTGCTGGCCGCGGGCCGGGCACTGCCGAAAATTGACCGGGTGTTCCCGGCCGCCGAGGCCACGGCGGCGTTTGACTACCTGGTGCAGCCCGGCAAGTCAGGAAAGGTCCTGCTGGACTTCGGCTGAGCCCGGCGGCGTGCCCGAGCGACTCGCGGCGGACGTGCAAGCGACCGCCCGCCGCGAGCCCGCTCTCAGTGCGCCGTCGCGAGGGACGACCTCAGCCATTGGAGCCCGTTCCAGCGAAGCGCCTCGTTCCGCTCGGTCTTGGCCGAGCTGATGTAGCCCCCCACGGCCACGCAGTGGGTGTGCCCGGTGCAGGAAACGCCGTTCAGTTCCCTGGTATCCCCGTCATCCCCAGCGGTTTTCTGGCCGGGTTGTGGGACGTGCACGGCAGACCAGCTGACGCCGTTCCACCCCAGCACCACGTTGTGGCCGATCCCGTCAGTGATGTGGCTCCCGACGGCCCAGCAGCTGAAGCGCGAGCCGCAGCTGACGCCGTTAAGGATGTGCACGCTGCTGCCCGAGGTCCCCGGATCGGGGGTGGCGACCCTGGACCAGCTGGTTCCGTCCCAGTACAGCGCCTCGTTGAACTGCCCGGCCCCGTGATCGTAGCTGCCGACGGCCCAGCAGTTGCTGGACGAGGTGCACGTGACGGCCGTGAGCTTGCTGTGGTGGCCGGTCCCTGGATTGGCGGTGGTGGTCCGCAGCCAGCTGAACCCGTTCCAGCGGAGCGCATCGTTCAGCTCGGCGCTGTCCGCGCCGACGTAGCCTCCTACGGCCAGGCAGGAGTTGAACGTGGTGCAGCTAACGCCGGAGAGCTCCCTGCCATCCCCGACGACTTTCTGGCCGGGTTCGGGGACGTGCACGACGGACCAGCGTGCGCCATTCCACCACAGCGCCGCATTCTCGCCGATCCCGCCCTGAGTGGTGTGGCTCCCGACGGCCCAGCAGTCCCTGAACGAGACGCAGCTGACGCCGTTAAGGGAATTCGCGACATTTCCTGGCATCCCCGGCTGGGGGGTGGCGATCTTGGACCACCTGGTTCCGTCCCAGTGCAGCGCCTCGTTCAGCGGCGTGGTTCCGCGGTCGAAGCTGCCGACGGCCCAGCAGTTCCTGGCCGAGATGCACGTGACGGCGGCAAGGCTGCTCTGGTGGCCGGTGCCCGGATAGGGGATGGCGACCCTCAGCCATCGAGACCCGTCCCAGTGCAGCGCCTCGTTCAGCTCGGCAGTCGAATTCTCGTAGCTGCCGACCGCCCAGCAGTTGCGGGATGAGGTGCAGGCAACTCCCCGCAGGATGCTGGAGATGCCCGGGTTCGGCAGCACCCAGCCGCCGAAGACTCGGCCGTTCGCGGTGCGACTGCTCGCGGTGCGACTGCTCGCGGTGCGAGGGGGTGCGCTGCGGCCGGGTACGGCCTGTCCCGCGGTCGGTGCGTGCCGGACGGTGGCTGCCGCCGCGCCCGGCAGCCCGCCGGCCAGCCCGGACAGGACCAGCAAGCCAACTACCGCAGCAGCAGCCGGCGCGGGCGCCAGCATGCCTTTCATCTCCATATCGTGATCCTTCCCCCGTCGAACGGGCAGCCAGCCCGCTATTCGCGGCTAATGCCGCAATTGCTTATACTCGTTCGCAATATGATTGCCGCGACGATTCAACGACGACAACGCATTCTCCTCGACACGGCGGAGGAAAGCTACCCACCTCGCAAAAGTCTCGACGACTCGCAAAAAGTATCGACGAGACAGATATGCGGCCGGGCATATATCGCGGTAACGCGCAATTCGGCCGGCGCTGTCTCAGGTGCCATCGCTAACCCGCTGGCTGGACCACGCGTTCCCGTTCCAGTGCAGTGCGACGTTCCGGCGCGCCGCGGCGGTGCTGTCCCAGTAGCTGCCGACTGCCCAGCAATTCGCCGCGGACGTGCAGGCGACCGCCGCGAGCCTGTTCTGGGCGCCGGCGCCGATACCGCCAGGATCGGGGACCGCGACGGCTGCCCAGCTGGTCCCGTTCCAGCCGAGGACGTCGTTCAGGAGTGCCCCGCCGAGGGTGTGGTTGCCGACGGCCACGCAACTGGCGGCAGCGGCGCAGGCCACGCCGTTGAGTTCGGCGCTGCCAGGAGTGGCGGCGGCGGACCAGCTCGTCCCGTTCCAGCGAATGGTCCCCTTGCCGCTGGCCTGCCCCCGGACGGCCCAGCAGCGCGCAGCGGCTGTGCAGGTGACGCTGCTGAGTGCGCCGCTGCCGTGCGTGGCGACCCGCAGCCATCGGGTCCCGTTCCAGCGGAGCGCCTCGTTCCGCTCGGACCTGGCCTTGCTGACGTAACCTCCGACGGCCAGGCAGTCGCCGGCCGAGCGGCAGGCGACACCGGAGAGTTCCCTTCCATCCCCGGCAACGTTCGCGCCGGGGTCTGGCGCGTTGACGGCGGCCCAGCCGGCGCCGTTCCACCGCAGCACCGCATTCCGGCCTATCCCGCGGTCACTAATGTGGATCCCGACAGCCCAGCAGCTCGTGCGCGAGGCGCAGCTGACGCCGTCAAGCATGTGCGCGCCGCTTCCCGGGATCCCTGGATCGGGGGTGGCGATCCTGGACCAGCTGGTTCCGTCCCAGTGCAGCGCCTCGTTCAGCTGCGCGGTTCCGCGGGCGTAGCTGCCGACGGCCCAGCAGTTCCTGGCCGAGGTGCACGCGACGGCGGTGAGGCTGCTGTGGTGGCCCGGGCCGGTCCCGTGATCGGGGGTGGCGATCTCGGACCAGCTGGTTCCGTCCCAGTGCAGCGCCTCGTTCAGCTGCGCAGCCCCGGTCTGGTAGCTGCCGACAGCCCAGCAGTTGCGGACTGAGGTGCAGGCGACATCCTGCAGGGTGCTCGAGAGGCCCGGGCTGGGCACCGCGGGGCCACTGACGGTGCGGCCGGTCACGGCCAGTGCGGGCCGGGCGGTGCCCGCAGCCCTGCCCGGCAGGCCGCCGGTCGGCCAGAACAGGAACAGCAAGGCAGCCATCGCAGCAAACGGCGTGCGGGCCAGCATGCCTTTCATCCCCATATCGTGATCCTCCCCGTCAGCGCGGGTGATCGGCCCGCTGCCCGCTGCCAAATGCCGCAATTACCGGGATTAATTCGCAATATGATGACTGCGACTATTCCGCGACGGCAATTCATTCTCCCCGACTCGACGGAGTAATTCCCCTCGACTCGACGGAGTAAAGGTACCCCCTCCGGTGCCAAAAATACCGAAGAGAAAAACATGACACGGGGTAACGCCTGTCAGGGCTGTGCGCGGCGCTCGCGGTTGCGGCCTCAACGTCGCCCCAGGGAGGGTCCCGTCCTGCGCGGCCAGGGCAATCGGCGAGGGAACCATATGCGGCCGGGCACCGTCTGACCGGCATGAGGAACGAGCTGCGGATTACCGCCGGGGTCGTGCTGGCCGCGCTCGTCGGGGCCGGCTGCGGGTCGGCACCGGCCAGCGGGCCGCAGTCGCCGCCGATCATCAGCCGCGGCATGGCGATCAGGGAGCGCGCCGCGGACCCGCGTCCCTACGGTGCCGCCGACACCGCGTTCGGGCTGGCTGTGCTGGGCGCCTGGTGCCGGGCGGAACCGCGGGCCAACGTCGTGCTCTCGCCGGCCAGCCTGGCCACCGGGCTCGGCATGGCCTACCTCGGTGCACGCGGCGGCACCGCCCGCGCCATGGCCGGCGTGCTGCGCCTCCCGGCGGCTGGCGGCCGGGCGCTTGAGGCCGGGCTGCAGGCGCGGTCGGCAGCGCTGCACCGCCTGGACAGCCCGGGCGTCACCGTGGCGGGCAGCGACCAGCTGTGGGCAGACCCCTCGCTGCGGACCCTGCGCAGCTACCTGAACGCGGTCGCGACCGGCTACGGCGCGGGAGTGCGGCGGGTGCCGTTGCTGCGTAACCCAGCTCAGGCGGCCCAGCAGATCGACCAGTCAATCGCGGCCGATACCCGGGGCCAGATCCCGCGGCTGCTCAGCCCGGCGTCGCTGTCGGGCATCGGCTGGGTGCTCACCGACGCGCTGTACCTGCATGCGGCCTGGGCCATGCCGTTCCAGGCCAGCCTGACCAGGCCGGGCCCGTTCGCCGCGGCGAACGGCCGGCGGGTCAGCGTGAAGTTCATGCACGGCGGGGACTTCCGCACCGTCAGGGCGGCCGGCTGGACCGCCGTCTCGCTTCCTTATCGCGGCGGCAAGCTGGCGATGGTGGCGCTGCTGCCTGGCGCCGGCGCCGGCCGCTGCCCGCTGCCGGGTGCGGCGGCACTGGGCACGATCACCGCCAGGCTGG
>Ga0302314_10002335_pt1 | contig 35240 bp, 25 predicted proteins | sample III_Palsa_N2_3_FD_200533 | JGI IMG/M metagenome (GOLD analysis project Ga0302314, IMG submission 200533) | Peat permafrost microbial communities from Stordalen Mire near Abisko, Sweden - III_Palsa_N2_3 | ecosystem: Environmental > Terrestrial > Soil > Palsa > Peat permafrost | place: Sweden...
TCGCGTCTCGTCGAGTCTCGTGTAGCCGCTCGCGGGCGAGCTCATGATCAACGCCCGGTCACGAAGGTGACCGGCGAACACCACCCTGACCGACTACACCACGCGGCCGGACACGACCGCCCTTTCGGAGTGAGACGTCGGGCCGCTCGCCGGGAGCCAGATGCGCATGGCTCCTGAGCCTCGGTTCGCCCAGAGCGCGTAAGGGATCGCGGTGATCTCGGTGGCGTCTGTCTTCGGGCTCTTCTCGGTCAAGCCGTGGGCCGTCGCTTGGATGACTGAGACTCCGCCGAGCAGCTCGGGGGCCCGGGTGACCCGGAGGGGTGCGGTGATATCGAGGGCGACGTCGTCTAGGTCGAGTCCGGCGACCTGGTCGGCGCTCTCCAGGCAGTAGACGAGCGGGCCGTACTCGATGGCGACGCAGCCGCGTACCGCGTCGATCTTCGGGTGCGGGGTCGTGAGGCGCGGTTGGATGGCCAGGTCGAGGATTACCTCGTCGTTTGGCTTCCAGGCGCGACGGATGCGGAGCCAGCCGTCGTCGGTGTCGTGCTTGGCGTCGGTCTGCACGCTCCAGGAGGCGCACCAATCTGGGATGCGCAGTGAGAGCGTGCTCTCGGTTTCCGGCGCGCGGCGGACTTGCACCTTCACGCGGCCGTCCCAGGGATAGTCGGTCTCGACGGCGAGTTCGAACTCGTCTGCCGCGAAGACGCCGGTCGCGTATTGGTGCAGCTGGATGCCGCCGTCGGGCGAGGCGCTGGCGAAGTAGTAGGGCAGGCTGGCGAGTAGGCGCATCGCGTTCGGCGGGCAGCATGCGCAGCGGAACCACGGGGTGCGGCGCGCGGTCTGGTCGCCGGGACGGGCGCTGTATCCGCCGCGCACGTGCAGGGGATTGACGTAGAGCCAGCGCTCGCCGTCGAGGCCTACGCCGGAGAGGAATCCGTTGAACAGGGTGCGCTCGATCAGGTCCGAGTAGCGCGAGTCCCCGGTCGCCAGCGCGAGGCGCCAGCTGAACTGCACGCTCGCTATCGCGGCGCAGGTCTCGGCGTACGCGCGGTCAGCGGGGAGCTCGTACGGGTCGCCGAAGGCCTCCCAGTCGTAGCGCGCGCCTACGCCGCCGGTGAGGTACGTCTTGGTGTCGGCCATCTCGCGCCAGAGCCGGACCGTCGCCTCATGCAGCGCTACGTCACCGGTCTCGGCGGCTACGTCGGCGGCCCCGGCGAGGAGGTAGAGCTGGCGCACCGCGTGCCCAGCAACGGACTCGGCCTCGCGCACCGGCACGTGGTCCTGCCAGAACGCGGCACCGGGGTCGCGGTCGTGGCCGCGGTCGACGCCTGCGGCAAGGGTGCCGGTGCCGCGGCGGTCGATGAAGGTGGCGGCGAGGTCGAGGTAGCGGCGTTCGCCGGTCTCCCGGTAGAGCTCGACGAGCGCCGATTCGATCAGCGGATGCCCGCAGACGGCGTCGATACCGTCTTCGGGTCCGAATACGGAGTCGATGTGGTCGGCGAGGCGGCGTGCCACAGCGAGAAGCGTGTCGGACCCGGTGACGCGGTGGTGTGCGACGGCGGCCTGGATCAGGTGGCCGGCGCAGTAAAGCTCGTGTCCCCAGCCGAACTCGGTCCAGCGTTCACCGCCGCCGAGCTGGTAGTACGTCTGGAGATAGCCGTCGGGCTGCTGGGCTGCGGCGATCAGCTCGATGACGCGGTCAATCGCGGCGGTCAGGCCCTCGAGCGCTGGGCCGGACAGTTGCCAGCAGGCCGCTTCGAGCCACTTGTAGACGTCGGAGTCCTGGAACTGGAAGTCGCCTGTGAAGTCGCCGGGTACCGGAGTTGCCGCGCGCCGGAGGTTGCCGAGGTTGCCCGCCTCCTCAAGGCGGTCCGGGCCGCCGAGGATGCTCACCAGCTCGTTCGTACGTCGGCGCGCCGCCCAGAATCCGCCGGTCAGGCTCGCGTCCTGGATCGGCCGGAGGGCTGCGCGGGCTGCCGGGCTTGGCAGCACCGGGCCGCTGCCGCGCGTGGGTCGTCCGAGATCGATCGCCATGGCGGCGGCTCCGTCCCTTTGAGAAACAGGATGAGAACGGTTACTCATCGTCGGTGAGCGTGGCACGCTCCACCGGGGGCGTTCATGCGACGAAGCGGTTGATCAGTTCGGCGACCGCTTGCGGGTTCTCCAACTGGAGGTAGTGGCCGACGTCCGGGATGACTTCGACCATTGATTCGGGATGGCGCAGGCCGTGGGCGCGGTGCCAGTCGGCGGCCGGGGTGTTGGAGTAGATCGCGAGGGTGGGGGCCTTGCAACGTTCGAGGTACGCGGCGGTCGCTCGGCGCGCGCCGAATGCGTCGGGGGCGAGGTACATGCCGTCGCGCGCGGCGGCGAGTACGCGGGCGTCGGTGGCGGCCATCAGGCGTTGCTCGCGTTCGCGCACCCCGGGCGCTGCGTGCGCGGAGAAGGCTGCGGCGACGAAGCGGGCGGCCCAGGCCGAGCCCTCGGCCCGCAGCGCGTCTTGCTCGCTGGGGATACGCGTGAGTTCCTCGTCGTCGGCGCCGTAGGCCGGGTCGAGGACGACGAGGGCGCTGACGAGAGCCGGGTGCTCGACCGCTAGCGCCGTGACGACCTGGCCGCCCATCGAGTGGCCGACCGCGATGACCGGGCCGGTGCGCAGTTCGATCAGTAGGCGCGCGAGGTCGGCGGCGTACGCGCGCGGGGTGAAGTCCGCTGCGCGTGCCGTGCCGCTGCGCCAGTCCTCGTCCGTCCACTGGGAGCGGGAGGCTCCGTGTCCGCGCAGGTCGGGGATGATCACCCGGGGCGCTGCGGAAGCCGCGAGGTGCGGCAGGAGCGTGCACCACTGGTCGCCCGCGCCTCCCCAGCCGTGCACGAGCAGCAGCGTCGGCGCGGGTTCCGTGCCACCCGGCGACTCCGTGTAGAACAGCCCGACGCGGTCGAGATCGAGAATCGGCATGCCCGCCACGATACGCACGATCGCCGAAAACGGTTACTGGAGTTCCGTCGCGCCGTAGACTTCAGCGAAAGCCGTACAGGACAGACGACGGAGGCGCGGATGGTGGCCAAGCGGGAGACCGGCCCGGGCTCGGAGCCGACCCAGGCCACGATCCGCGAGGTGGCGGCCCGCGCGGGGGTCTCGATGGCCACGGTGTCCCGGGTGATGACGGGCAGCCAACCAGTCTCCCCCGACCGACGCGAGCGGGTGCTGCGGGCCATCGACGACCTCGACTACGTGGTCAACACGCACGCGCGCTCGCTGTCCGGCGCGGCCATCGAGACCGTCGCGATCGTCTTGGAGGACATCACCGGCCCCTCGTTCGCCGCGATGGCGCACGGCGTGGAGCAGGAGGCGGCGGCGCGCGGACGGCTCAGCCTCGTGTGCGCGACGCACGGGGATCCGGAGCAGGAGCTGCGGATGGTGGACCTGATGCGCCGCCAGCACGCCAAGGCGGTCATCCTCGTCGGCGGCGCGGACGACCTGGACGAATACCGCTCGCGGATGGCCCGCTTCGCCCGGTCGCTGGACGCGGCGGGCTCGCGTCTCGTGCTGTGCGGACGGCCTCCGCTGGAGGCGGACGTGCCCGCGACGGTGGTCGACTACGACAACGAGAACGGCGCGTTCGCCGCCGTCAGCCACCTGCTCGCGGCCGGGCATCGCAGAATCCTGACGCTGCCGGGCGCCGAGAACTTCACGACCGGGGAAGGGCGGCTGTCCGGGTATCGCAGAGCTCTGGAAGCGCAGGGTGTGGCGTACGACCCGAAGCTCGTCATCCGCACTGCTTACACGCGCGGAGCCGGTGAGCAGGCCGCACGCGAGTTGCTCGCCTCGACGGCCTACGCGGACGTCACCGCGGTCTTCGTGGGCTCGGACCAGGTCGCGTTCGGCCTGATGGATGTGCTGCGAGACGCGGGCAGGCAGATCCCCCGCGACATCTCGATCGTCGGCTACGACGACGTCCCGCAGGCCAAGGCGGTCTTCCCGAAGCTGACGACCGTGCACGTGCCCTACGAGCAGATGGGCCGGACTGCGGTGCGGCTCGCGCTGGAGCGCCAGGAGCACGGGGCGAATAAGCACAGTGTCGAGGAGCACATGATCCTCGGCACCCACCTGGAGGTCAGGGACTCGGTGGCCGCGCCGAGCCGGCGACACTGAACCGGGCGGGGGTCCGCTATCGCGGCGGCGGCGCGACGGAATGCCGGACGACCACGTGCGTACCCATCACCACGCGGTTGCCCGCATCGCCCGCGTCCGGCTTCCGGTCCAGCGCCAGCCGCGCGCCCGCACGGCCGATCTCCTCATACGGCACGTGCACGGTCGTCAGCTTGGGCGTCAGATCCCTGGCCAGCGGGATGTCGTCATATCCGGTGAGCGAGACGTCCCGGGGCACCCGCAGCCCGGCCTCCCGCAGCGCCTCGAGCACGCCCGCGGCGACCATGTCGGAGCCCGCGAACACGGCCGTGAACTCGACTCCACGGGCAAGGGCCTCGCGCACGGCCCGCTCCCCCGCGGCGTATTCGTACGAGCTGTGCACGACGAGGGCGGGGTCCTCGGCGATGCCGTGCGCGGCGATGGCGCGCCGGTAGCCGGCCATCCGGATCTCGGTGGTGGTGTAGCCGACCTCGCCGGGCAGCACCAGGATCCTGTGATGCCCGGCGGAGAGCAGGTGGCTGGTCATCGCGAAGGCGCCGCCCTCGTTGTCGTACTCGACGGTGATCGCGGGCACGTCGGGCGGCAGCGGGGGACGTCCGCAGAGCACCAGTTGCGAGCCCGCGGCCTTGAGCGCCTTGGCGTAGCGCGCCATCCGCTGCTGGTACTCGCCCAGGTCGGGCGCGCCGCCGATGAGGATGACCGCGCTCGCGCCCTGCTCGCGCATCAGGTTGACCATGGCGAGCTCCCGGTCCGGGTCCGCGCCCGTCGTGCCGACCAGGGTGAGGCAGCCGCGTGCCGATGCCTCCTCCTCCACGCCCTTCGCCGCGTGCGCGAAGGAGGGCCCGGTGATGTCGCCGATCAGCATCGCGATGGTCTGCGGACCGGCCCCGGCCAGTGAGCGGGCGTGCGCGTTGGTCACGTAGTCGACGTCCCGCACGACGCGCATGACCTTCGCGCGCAGTTCCGCGGAGACCGGGTAGTTGCCCGCCAGCACCCGGGAGACCGTGGCCACGGACACGCCGGCGCGGGCCGCGACGTCGCGGATGGTGCTGCGCTTGGCCGTGCCGGGCGCGGTCGCGCTTCGGTCCCCTGTCACTCGTGCATCCTCTCAGGTCGCGGGCGGCGCATGCACGTGGCGCGCGCGCTCTTCCCATAGTATCGTTTCGAAAACGGTTACTGACCTCGATCTCCGGGAGCTGCCGCATGATACGCCTGACCGGCTCGCCCGCCTGGATCGAGCTCGAGACGTCGGCGGACGCGCCGGTGCGGATCGTCGGCCTAGGCACCGGCGGCGGGGTGTCGTTCCTCGGCGGCGGCGCGGGCGACGAGCGGTTCCTGCCGCTGGTCGGGCTTGAGGCCGGCGGCGAGGGGCGGGTCGGCACGGCCGGGAAGCGGCACGTGGACGGCGCGCCCGGCCAGCGTCTGCGCTATGTCAGCCATCGCGAGCAGAAGACGGACGACGCCGGAAGCCGCTGGGAGATCGAGCAGACGGACGTTGCGACGGGGCTGTCCGTGCGCACGATCATCGAGCAGCGCGACGGGATCGCCGCCTTCCGCTTTCGCCACGAGCTGACGATGGGAGCGGGGGCGGGCGCTGGCGCGGAGCAGCCGGTTCTGCTGGAGTACGTCGCGTCCCTCGCGTTTGCCGGGATGCCGTGGAACGGCGATGTGCGCCTGTGGACGGCGGCCAATCCGTGGAGCGCCGAGCACCGCTGGAGCAGACGAGCGCTCAGTGAGTATGGGCTCTACGACTCCGGCATGCACCGCTACGGCCAGCGCGGCACGAAGAACCGGATCGCGGTCGGTTCGGCGGGTGCGTGGTCGTCCTCGGAGTTCCTGCCGATGGGCGCGCTGGAGTGGACGGACGATGGACGCGTGCTGTTGTGGGAGATCGAGCACAGCGGCAGTTGGCAGTACGAGATCGCCGACCGGGTGGGCGGTCTCTACCTGACTGTCTCAGGGCCGAGCGATCCTGAGGTGTTGGCCGGCGGTGCGTCCTTCGAGACCGTCCCGGTGAGCTTGGTGCTCAGCGACTGCGGCATCGAGGGCGCGGCGCGGCAGGCCACCGCGCACCACAGGGCACTGCGTCGGCCGCACAAGGATATTGAAACGCTGCCGGTGGTCTTCAACGACTTCATGAACTGCCTGATGGGTGACCCGGACACGGAGAAGCTGCTGCCGCTGGTGGATGCCGCGGCGGCAGCGGGGGCCGAGGTCTTCTGCATCGACGCCGGCTGGTTCGACGACGACCCGGGCGCGCGGCCCGGGCCCGGCGGCGTGCCCGGCTGGTGGGATTCGATCGGCGCGTGGGGGGAGTCCGCGAAGCGGTTCCCCGGAGAGCGCGGGCTCGCCGAGGTGCTCGACCGGGTCAGGGCGTGCGGCATGGTCCCCGGGTTGTGGCTGGAGCCGGAGTGCGTCGGCGTCAGCAGCCCGACGGCGGCGGCGTTGCCCGAAACGGCGTTCTTCCAGCGCAACGGGCGGCGCGTCACCGAGTGGGGGCGGCATCAGCTCAACCTCGCCGATGCGGTTGCCCGGGACTTCCTCGACACGACGGTGGACAACCTCATCGCACGCTACGGCCTCGGCTACCTCAAGTTCGACTACAACATCGACGTGGGGGTCTCCGACGGGTTGCTGGAGCACAACCGCGCGTACCTGGCGTGGCTCGACGGGCTGCTCGACCGTCATCCAGGTCTGACAATCGAGAACTGCGCCGCCGGAGGCAGCCGCACGGACCAGTCGCTGCTCTGCCGGCTGCCGATCCAGTCGCTGACGGACCAGCAGGACCACCGGCTGATGCCGCCGATCGCCGCCGCCGCGCCGCTGGCCGTGCCGCCGGAGCAGGGCGCGGTCTGGGCTTACCCGCAGCCGCAGTTCAGCGCCGCGGAGAACGCGTTCACCATGGCCAGCGCACTGCTCGGCCGAATCCACCTCAGCGGGCGCATCGATCTGCTCGACGAGGAGCAGATCGCTTTGGTCCAGCGCGCGATTACCACGTACAAGTCGTATCGCCACGTCCTACCGACTGCCGTCCCGCACTGGCCTCTCGGTCTGCCCGCATGGGACGACGGCGTCGTGTGCCTCGCGCTCGAGGCGGCGGACACGCAGTGGTACGTGCTCGTCTGGCGCCGTGAGGAGTCGGTCGGCGGACGTCGCAGGGTCGAGGTGCCGCTGCCGGGCCCGGTGGAGATGGAGGTCCTGTTCGCTGGGGACGAAGCGCGTGTCGAGCCTCGATTCGACACGGCGTCCGGCGTGCTCTCTTTGAGCATGGACCCGCTCGACGCAGTGCTGCTCCGGACTCAGCCGCTGACGTCCGCTGTGTAATCGACGGCAGAGAACCGCGCCGTCGATCCGGTCCCGGACAGGTCCATCACCCACAGACCGGCCATCGCGCCCGTGAAGCCGAACGTGCGCACGACCCCGTCCACGAACTCGTCCGCGTGCTCGTCGGAGAGAGTGGTGGCATCGACCTCGATACCAAGCGGGTCGAGGCGAAGGACTACGCCGTCGAACGTGACCCCCAGCGCGACCGGCTCGCCGGGTACCAGGTCCCGTCGCCCTTTGTGGGCTTCGAGTTTCCCGGCGACGCAGCTCAACGCGGCGACATAGGGTGCGCCGTCATCATCCGCGGTGACGTAGACGTAGTGCCAGTTGCGGGTGTTGTAGTAGCCCGCGATTCCGGCGAGGTCATCAGGGCTCTGCGGCGTGAAGTCGAGTGTCGCGGTCAGACTGCACACTCGGTCCGTGACCCGGTGCGCGAGAAGGCTTGGGGAGCGGCGGCCGGTTGGGGATTGGCCGCCTCGGATGACGACCGCGTCTTCGGAGAAGGAGACCCAATCGGGCGACGCCGGACGTCGCAGGGTGCTCCAATCCCCTGCGAAGTCCGGCGTCGACAACGGCGAGTTCCGAGGGGTGCGGACGTCCGCCACGGCGACCAGCACGTCGCCTTGCGGTACTCCCCCGGGCACGCGAGGCCACCCGCTCTCGCTCCAGTCCACTCGCTGGATCGCCGTCTCCCGCCCGAGGACGCACCGGTCATTCGCATCCCGGTACGGCCTCGCGACCAGGTGTGCCATGTACCAGTCGCCCGAGGGCGTATCGACCAGGCATCCGTGCCCGGCCTTCTGGAACGGCAGCGTTCGATCATGCTTGGCGGTCATCGTCACGCCGTTCGGATCCACCTCGTACGGGCCGAACAGCCCGCGCGATCGGGCGACGGTGACCTGGTGCTCGATGCCGGTTCCGCCCTCCGCGACGACCAGGTAGTACCAGCCGTCGCGGTGGTAGAGGTGCGGGCCTTCGGTCACTCCCGCGTCCGTGCCGGAGAAGATCTTTCGAGGCTGGCCGACGAGTTCCCGCGCGGCGCGGTCGTACTCCTGAAGTTCGATGCCTGCGAAGCCGGGGCGGTCCGGCCGCCAATCGTAGATCATGTTGACGAGCCAACTGCGGCCGTCGTCATCGTGGAAGAACGAGGCATCCCAGCCGCGGCTGTGCAGGTATGTCGGCTCGGACCAGGGCCCTTCGATACTCTCGGCCGTCACGACGTAGTTCGGGATGTCCTTCCAGCCCTCGGCGTAGCTGTCCACGATCGTATAGACGAGGTAGAACAGGCCGTCGGCATGGGACAGGCAAGGCGCCCAGATCCCGCCCGAATCCGGCACGCCGCGCAGGTCGAGCTGTTCCAGCGACTTCAGCACGCCGCCGATGGGCCGCCAGTTGACCAGGTCGTTCGAGTGGTGCAGGCGTACGCCCGGGTACCACTCGAAGGTCGATGTGGCGATGTAGTAGTCGTCGCCCACCCGCAGGATCGACGGGTCCGGCTCGAAGCCGGGCAGGACGGGGTTGTGCAGGTGGGCGACGACCACGGTTTCTCAGCCCTTCGGTCAGTTCTCGGTCAGTTCTTGTAGAGGATCACAGTGCTCTGCGGCGCGACGTGGATCGACTCGCCGAGGTGCACCGTGCGTCCGCCGTCGGTCAGGTGCTTGGCGCTGCCCTGGCCCTCGGTGTGGAAGGTGAAGTGCCGGTCAGCGCTGGTGTTCATGGCGATCAGGTACGGGCCGTAGGCGACCTGGTAGTACGAGGCCTTGCCGACCAGCACGCTTTCAACGCCGAACTCGTTCACGCCGACCGAGGGCGACGTGACGTCCGCGGGCAGCTTGGCGATCGGCCAGCTCTCGCCGTAGAGGGCCTGGGTGAGCGTCGGTCCCGGCGGCGGGAAGCCGCCGCCGGGGATCACGCCGACGGCCGAGGGATCGTCGATCGCGTAGTCCCAGCAGATCCAGTCCGGCACGGGGTAGTCGCCCGACGCCGTGACCATGCTCTGCTCGCGGATCGAGGCGGAGCGCTCGTCAACCGGCGTCAGGTGGTGGATGCGCGCGATGTCGTTGACGGCCTGCCGCGCGCGGAAGTAGAGCGAGGCGTACAGCAACTCCTGGCCGTGCTTGACCGCGACGACGCCGCTGGTCTCGTCGGTGAACACGAAGTCAGGACCGTCCCAGTTCGCCGGGAGCCGGCTCGGGCTCGCGGGCAGTGCCTGGAAGGCCGGCCAGTCGCGGGAGACCAGGCGGAACGCGTTGAGGCCGACGCGGGTGTAGATCTGAGTCGTGGTGAGCAGCGTCAGAGCGTTGTAGAACTGGCCGTCGGCGAGTTGCTCCTGCGCCCAGCCGACGATCTCCGGGTCGGGGAACGTCGCGGCGAACTCCACCGGGTTCGCGTCCCAGTCGGTGCGGTGCGCGTAGCAGATGGCGGCGGGGTAGACCTCGTTGCGCCAGCCGACGATGGACTCCAGGTACGCGATCCGGTTGCCGTCCGCATCCACGTCGAGGTAGCGGAAGTAACCGCGCGCCTTGCCGACCTGGACGAGCCGGTCATAGATTTCCGGGGCCTTGGCGGCGTTGTAGCCGCGCACGACCGACTCGTACATCATCGTCAGCCAGCCCTGCGTCTCGCCGTAGTTGCCGACGTACCCGAGCTCACGGCTGATGCCCTTGGGGCTGATCTGCAGATACGCCTTGCCGAGCGGCTCGGTGGGGGTGCCGAGCGGGTTCTCCGGGCCGAGCCACGGCGTGATGCCAATGGACTGATAGAGGTAGCCGCGGGCCGTCTGCTCCGGCAGCGCCAGGCTCGGCGCGATCAGGCTCAGGCCGCGGTTGGCCTGGTAGATGCCGGTGGCGCAGATCTGCGACTGGTTCGAGTAGTGCGGGAAGTCGCCTCGCCAGTAGTCGCGGCTCTGCTGCAGCATGTCCGTGTACGCGGCCAACCGCGTGGGCACCGTGTACGTGCTCGTGGTCGGGGCGACGAGGGTGACGTCGTCGATGTACGCCGTGCCGCCGTCCTGCACGCCGATGAAGATCCACGCGCTGACGGCGGTGGACGGCGTGGTCAGCGTCTGCGAGAGGTACGTCCAGTCGAAGGTGCCGCTCGCCGAGTAGACCTTGTTGTCGGTGCCGACGATGTTGCCATCGTTGTCATAGAACAGCACGTCGAGGAACACGCCGTTCCCGGTCAGCCCGTCGCCCATGACCCACACGCCGTAGGTGTATGAGCCCTGAGACAGCGACACCTTCGTGTTGTTCGACACCGCGATGGCCTGCGCACCGGTGTTGCGCACGAGCTGCATCGAGTACGTGCCCGAGTGCGCCTCGGCATTCGTACGCTGGGCCGTGCCGTTGGCGACCCAGCCTTCGACGCTCCAGCCGTACGCCGTCGTCCCGCTGCCGTTCTCGAAACCGGGGTTGGCGAACTCGTACGGGTCGCCGGTGACGTTCAACGCAAGGTTCGGCTCGATGTCCGGCCACAGCAGCGCGAGTACCAGCCCGACCCGGCCGAAGCCCTGCCACTGCTGCGCCGAACCGGTCAGCTGGCTCGGGTCGGACTGCCAGGCTATGTACTGCGCGTCGATCGCCTGACAGACCCGCTCCAGCGCGGCAGACTGCTGATAGGCCGGGCTGCCGGACCACAGGTAGCCCTCGGCGAGCTGCTCGTACGCCCACGGGTCGAAGGTCGTCGGGTCGCCGGTCTCGAAGTACGTGATTTGATCCGCCTGCACGCGCGCAGAAATAGCCTGTAATACTTCGGCGCCGGGTGACGTGCGGGTGGTCGGGGTCGGCGCCGGACCCTGGATGTCACCGGCCGGGGGCTGGAAGTAAGGCTGGGTGTGCGTATAGACGCGGTAGATGCCACGGGACGGCGTGGTCTGCGCGTAGTAGAAGGTCGCGGCGTTCTGCGCGTAGGCGAACTGACGGCCCATCGAGCGCACTTCAAGGGTCAGCGAGGTCTTGCCTGCGGTGACCGCCTCGGGGATGAACACCGTGTGGTAAAAGAATCGGCCGGGTGAACGCGGCGCCGTGTCGAGCATGTCGAGGCAGTCGATCTCACCCTGGTCCAGGTAGCCGACGCAATCGCCGTCGGCGAACAACTGCAGCCGCCAGGACTCGGAGCCGCCGTCGGTCTGCCAGGTGGTGTCGTCGAAGTCGCCACCCCAGAGCTTAATGGTGACGTACGTGGTCTGCTTCGGGTCTACGGCGATGGTGAAGGACGCGGCGCCGCCCCAGTATGCGGCCTCGTCCGAGGCCGAGAGGGTGGAGTTCGGGTCGAGGGTGCGCCCTGGCTGGTTCAGGCCGCCGGTGATGACGGTGGAGTAGTCGACGCTGAAGTCGTGCGCGTTCTCCGAGGTCGAGTCGCCGAAGACGAGGTAGTCGAGCAGGCCGCCGGGAGCGGTGGTCGCGGCGCCGGACGCAGCGGCGGTCGGGGACGCGACGGTGGCCGCCTGGGCGGCGCCGGCCTGCCAGGTCCAGCCCGCGGCGGTCGCGGCGGCCGTGCCGAGCAGGACGTGGCGGCGGCTGAGCGTGTTTTGGGCGTGCTGAGATGGAGACGTCACTGTCTGGCCTCTCGAAGCGATAGTTAAGGTACTTATTTAAGGCTGCCGACGAGGATTCCGCTGCGCCAGTAGCGCTGCAGCGAGATCATGAAGACGGCGAGCGGGATGACCGACAGCAGCGAGCCGGTGATCACCAGGTTGGTCATGTCCTGGGACTGCAGCACCTGCTCGTTCCAGGAGTACAGGCCGAGGACGACCGGGAAGGAGTTCTGGCCGCTGAGCATGAACAGCGGCAGGAAGAAGTTGTTCCAGATCGCGATGAAGTCCAGGATGAAGATCGTCACCGCGCCGGTCATCATCAGCCGCAGCGAGATGCTGCCGAAGATCCGGGTCTCGCTCGCCCCGTCGAGGCGCGCCGCCTCGAGCAGTTCGTCGGGCACGGAGGAGTCGGCGTAGACCCGGCCGAGGTAGACGCAGAACGGGTTGACCCAGTAGGGGATGAGCAGGCTCCACATCGACCCGACCAGGCCGATCTTGCTGAACAGCAGGTACAGCGGCAGGGCCAGCAGCGCGCCGGGCAACAGCGAGCAGCCGATGGTGACGGCGAACAGCGCGCCGCGACCGCGGAACTTGAACTTGGCCATGCCGTAGCCCGCCGCCACCGAGATCAGCGTGCAGCCGAACGCGCCGAGCGTGGAGTAGACGATCGAGTTCCAGACCCAGTGCAAGTAGATGTGGTTCTGGTAGTCGAGGGTCTGGCTGATGTTCGAGCCCAGATTCCAGTGCGCGAAGGTGAGCCCGAAGGTCTGGTAAAGGTCTGACAGGCTCTTGGTGCTGGAGACCAGCAGCCACCAGACCGGGAAGAGCGAATAGGCGAGGAACAGCACCATCAGGGCGATCGGCAGGACGGGGCGACGGCTCCGGGTCATGCTGCGGCCCTCCGGGTGGTGAAGCGGTAGAAGACGAAGGCCAGCACGCCGGTGACCAGCGCGAGCACGACCGACATCGCCGCCGCGTAGTCGTAGTTGAGGTCGGAGAAGGTGCTGGTGTAAATGGACTGCATCGGGGTGAACGTGGTCGAGATCGCGCCGGGGTTCAGCTGCCGCAGGATGATCGGCTCGGTGAACAGCTGGAGCATCGCGATGATCGAGAACATGCCGGTGAACACGAGCACCGGCCGCACCGCCGGGACCTTCACGGACCAGGCGATCCTGGCCTCGCCGGCCCCGTCGATGCGTGCGGCCTCGAACAGCTCGCGCGGCACGGCCTGCAGCGCGGCGGAGATCAGGATCATGTTGAACCCGATCTGCTCCCACACCAGCACGTTGCCGAGCGAGAAGTACGTGGTCACCGAGGTGAAGAAGTCGATCGTCGTGCCGAAGTGCTTGGCCGCGCTGACGAAGGGGCTGGCGATCGGGCTGTAGAGGTAGAGCCAGATCAGCGTGGCGACGACGCCGGGCACCATGTACGGGACCAGGAAGCCGAGCCGGAAGTACTTGGCCGTCCGGCGGCCCACGACGTCGAGCAGCAGCGCCATGATCAGGGCCAGGCCCAGCACGACCGGGATCTCCACCACCGCGATCAGGATGACCCGCACGATGCTCGACCAGAAGCCGCCGTCCTCGAACACGGTCGTGAAGTTGCCGAACCCGGCGAACACGGTCCTCGGCGCGCCGAAGCCGAGCCCGGAGCGCATCTGCTTTTCCATGCTCTGCCACACCGCGTAGACCACCGGCGCGACGTAGACGCCGAGGAATCCGAGGATGTAGGGCAGGTTGAACAACCAGCCCTTGGCCGCGCCGGACCGTCTGGCCCCGCCCCGGCGCGGGTTGCGCCCGGACGGGGCGGGTGACGCGGGCGCCGTGTCCGCTCCCGCACTGATCGTGCCGATGCTCATGGTGCTGCTGCTCCTCGTTCCCGATCCGCCTCGCCGTAGCCGGGTCAGCTGCCGGCGGTGGCGTTGATGCCCTGGCTCTTGAGGTCGTTGAGCGTCCAGGCCTGCATGGTCTGGAGCAGTTGCACGGCCGTCATGCCGCCGTTGAGGACCTTCGGCCAGTAGCTGGCCATCTCGTTGTACATGGTGGCGTAGTCGGGCCCGTATTCCCAGGTGGTGTTGACCTCGGCGGCGGCCTTGGAGACGATCTCGGCGGTGTTGGACTGCGGGATCATCTTGGCCGGCACCACGTCGTCCACGTAGTTAGACACGTCCGCGAGGGGCGGGAACCAGCCGGGGTAGCCGGTGGCGCCGTCGGTGGTGATCTTCAGCGCCGCGCTGTCCGAGCCGAGCCAGTTCGCGAACTCGGTGGCCTGCTGCGGGTCCGCGCAGCCCTTCAGAATCCCGGCGATGTTGAAGTTGCTGTCGGTCGAGGCGTCGCCCGCGGCGTACTGCGGCACGGTCGTGATGGCCCAGTCTCCGTCACTGTTCGGGAACACGCCCGAGTAGACCGGCAGCTGCCAGGTCGAGGTGGTCATCGCGAGCGTGGTGCCGCCATCCCAGGTCTTCCAGATGCCCGGGTCGGTGTAGGAGACGTTCGAGAGCAGGTGGTCCGAGACCAGCTGCTGCAGCACGTTCGCCGCCTTGAGCGCGTCGGCCGACGTGAAGTCGATGATCCAGCCGTTCGAGGTCGCCTTGTACCAGGTCGCCCCGGCCTCCCAGTTCAGACCCACGAAGCCGGACGGGTCCTCGGGCGCGTAGTTCATGATCTTGAGGTTCGGGTTCTGCGCGTGCAGCTTGACGCCGTCGGCGATCAGCTGGGTCCAGGTGCTCGGCACGGTCAGCCCGTACTTCTTGAACAGGTTCACCTGGTAGGCGAAGAAGTTCGGCGCCGCCTCGACCGGGATGCCGTACGTCGATCCGCCCGGGCTGGCCGCCTGCCACGCCGAGCTCGAGTAAGTACTCTTATACTGGTCCGCGTACTGGCTGACGTCCTGGACCAGGCCCTGCGAGGCGAAGGTCACCAGGTCCTGCGCGTCGAACTGGGCCACGCACGGGGCGTTTCCGGCCTTCGCGGCGGCGGCCAGCTTCTCGAACCCGGCCGCATCGGTGGTGTCCGTGGTGAAGTCGACCTGGATATTCGGATGCGTCGAATTCCAGGCGGCCACCGCCTTGCTCAGGCCGTTGGCGCTTCCCCAGAACTGCAACGTGACCTTGCCCGCCGCCGCTGCCGACGGGCTTGTCCCGCTCGAGGAACACGCGGCGAGCGAGACGGCGGCGCTGAGCGCGACCGCCGAAGCCAGGGCGCTTCGGAGCCGGCGCCGGGCCGGGTGGTGCGGGTTCCGCGACATTGCGTACCTCCGGACGGATGGAACCATCTTGAAAACGGTTACTGGAGAAGCTAAGGCTCTGCGCCCCGGTTGCGCAAGAGGTAACCGGGAATCAACACGACGGTTGCGGCACGAACTCCCGGATCAGCCCTGCACCATCGCATGAAACCAGTGTAAATACGGCCGGAAACCCCGCTCGCCGAGCGCGGAGTGCGTAGCTCCTGCTCAACGTCGATTCCCTTGCGGGGCGGTCTCCGGCGTGGTAACCGTATTCACAATGTTTCTGCACCGATGAAGGGACCCCTGTGACCGACCGCCCCATCACCGTCTTCGCGATGGACCCGGTGAACCTGCCGGGCCTGTTCCCGGCGGACCTGATCCATAGGCTGGGCGACCTGGCACGGCTCGATCCCGCGCTGTGCGTCCGGGACTTCGCCGACGCGCGGCACGCGGCGCTGCTCGCCGAGACCGAGGTGCTGATCACCGGCTGGGGCTGCCCGCCGATCGACGAGGCCGCGCTCGCCCGGATGCCGAAACTGCGCGCCGTGCTGCACGCGGCGGGCAGCGTTCGCAGCCTGATCGCCACCGAGGCCGTCTGGGAACGGCAGTTGCTGGTGACGAGCGCGGCGGTGGCCAACGCGGAGCCGGTGGCCGAGTTCACCCTGGCCGCCGTCATCTTCGCGGCCAAGAACGCGTTCGGCGCCCGGGACCACTACCGCGCCGCGCACGACTACCAGGCGACCGAGCAGACCGCGGCGATCGGCACGTACGGCAGGCGGGTCGGCGTCATCGGCGCGTCCAAGGTCGGCCGCCGCGTGCTCGAACTCGTACGCCCGCTGGACCTGGACGTGGTCATCAGCGATCCGTATCTCGACGCCGCGCAGGCCGCCGAATTCGGCGCCCGGCTGCTGGAGCTCGACGACCTGCTCGCCGCCTGCGACATCGTCAGCCTGCACGCGCCCGACCTGCCGTCCACCCGGCACCTGATCGACCGCCGCCGGCTGGCGCTGATCCCCGACGGGAGTTGCTTCATCAACACCGCACGCGGCGGCATCGTGGACGAGCAGGCACTGACCGAGGAGCTGGTGAGCGGGCGGATCAGCGCGTTTCTGGACGTGACCGAGGTGGAGCCGCTGCCCGCGGACTCGCCGCTCTACCGGCTGCCGAACGTCTTCCTCACCCCGCACGTCGCCGGCTCCCTCGGCAACGAACTAGCCCGTCTCGGCGCCGCTGCCCTGACGGAGCTCGAACGGTACGGCACCGGGCTCGCCCCGCTGCACCCCGTACGCCAGTCCGATCTGGCACACGTCGCCTAGCCAAGGACGGCTGCGCGACGTATTACCCGCAACCCTCAAAGGAGAGGGCACGCATGCAGGAGAACAGTTCCACCCCGAACACCGCTTTAACCCGCCGCACCGCTCTCCGGATCGCCGGGGGCGCGGCGGCCGCGGGACTCGTCGCCGGAGACGCGCTCATCGCGGCATCCGACGCGCAGGCCGCCGCCGCAGGACCGCTCGACACCCTCGTCTTCGGGAATACGACCTCGGAGACCGCGCATTCACTGAGCACCACCGATTCCACCGTCATCACCGGAGCGCTCAGCCAGAGCGCGCGCCGCTTCACCCCTACGAGCAGCGAGGGCGTCTGGGGCGGGACGGCCACCTTCACCATGGCGGTGGAGGAGGCCGAGAACAACTACGTCACCGTCAAGATGTGGGGCGGCGAGGCCGGGTCCGACCAGGGCCAGTTGATGTTGTTGGTCGAGGGCGCGCTCGACGGCTGGTACTTCCTCGGCGAGGTCGACGCCCTCGACATCGCGTCCAACGACCCGCGCTGCGACGGCCGGTTCTACTACCACACGCTGCCGATCCCCTACGGCTACACGTCTGGCAGTTCCTCGATCAGCCTGAGCATCATCTCGATGGGTGCGCTGTCGAACTACGCGAGCACCCCTGCGGCCTGGTACAACGACCTGACCGTGGACTCGCGTGCGGTCTATAGCGTCTACACGCATTCGAACCCTTACTTCACCCCCGCGTCGAGCGAGGTGCAGGGCTCGTTCCCGACCGCGTCAACCCGATCGACGCCGACCACGGCCTCGATCATCACCGCGTTGACCGGCCGGGTGAACGCGGATATCGACAGCTACCTCAGCGGCACCGCGTCGGGCTTCGACCTGTGGCAGGTGACTTCACTGGCCGAGGGGTACCAGCTCTCGTACACGCCCGCGTATCAGAGCTCGACCGCAGTCAGCCAGGTCGTGGCCGCCCTCGACGCCTGGTATGTCGCCTACCAGTCGGATTCGAGCCTGATGACGGACGGCGACTACCAGTGGGAGGGCTTCGGGAAGATCGGCTGGGCGATCGTGCTGCTTGGCAGCGCGCTGACCTCTTATCTGGGCGAGGACATCACCGGCGCCTCGGGTACGACGCGGCGCGCGGGTTACGAGTCGCTGCTGGTGGCGAGCCGCGACTACTGGCGACAGAACTTGCCGCAGTACACAGCGCAGATGCTCATGTGCGCGGCGGGCATCTACGAGTGCAACAGAGGTCTGACGGCCCTCGGTTCGAGCAGCGCGCTCGCGGAAACCACCGCACGCGCGTACATCTACCAGGCGCTCGGCATCGACCCCTGGCTCGGCCCGGAGAGCCCGCTCGGCACGCCCACCAACCCGCTGGGCACCGCGTACTACCAGTACTCGAATGCCGGGCTGAGCAAGGAACTCGGCTACGTCGGCAACTACGGCGAGTTCGGGGACTGGGTCACCAAGCTCTACAAGCTGGTGACGACGCAGGGCGGCGTAACCGACACGACGCTCTACGACCAGTGCGTGAACATCCACAAGACGCGCGCCTACTTCCGTTACCCGGACGTGGACGACGACGGCTACACGGCGATGCGCCTGCAGACGATTATCGGCTGGCGCGACGTGATCTACCCGGGGCCGGTGCTCTACGACTTCAAGGGCCTGTGGGCCTGGGACGGGCACCCGCTCACCGTCGCCGCCGCGTTCAACGACGCGACGCTCAACGGCTACGCGCAGCAGATGTTCAACGACAACCAGTACGGCGAACTGCTCGACCTGCTGGTCACCTACTATACGACCCGCGTGAGCGCCAACCTGGTCACCGCGTATCAGGACTACCAGACGTTCATCTCGTACTCGACGAGCAGCACCGAACTGCCCACGACTTCGGGCCAGCCCAACTTGCTGTGGGTGGACCCGGACAACGGCGTGTTCATCGTCAAGAACGGCACCGACCTGCTCTACGCGACGGTGTACTGGCGTGCCTGGTTCGGCATCAACAACATGGCCCGCTTCCACCTGATCCAGCCCGACTTCCACCGCTCGGCGACCGTCTTCCAGTACTCGGTCTACGACAACTCGGGGCTGCTGTATACGACCCCTGACTGGCTGAACGAGGGCCACGGCGGCGCCGGATTCAGCCCGCCGAGCGGCGGCCCGACCACCAACGCGTGGCGGAACATCGAACTGCCGATCGCCGCCGCCCCATCCGGCGCCCCGCAGCCGGCGGCGGGAACGGAGAGCCCGTTCAGCGGCCGGGCGCTGTTCTACACCGGGCAGTACGGCGCGTACCAGTACGGAATGAACTCGAGCTCGTCCACCACGTACCAGATGACGGTCAACGGCGCGGGCGTGAACCTCGCGAACGGCGCCGCGGTGGCCGAGGGGACGGTCATGCAGATCGGCCCGCTCAGCTGCTGCGTCATCTACATCTCCTCGGAAGGCTGACCATTGAGACTCACATCCACAGCGAGAGGTTTCGCCGCGACGGTTCTCGCCGCCGCGACCGTGGCCGCCCTCGCATTCGGCGGCGGCTCGACCCCCGCCCGCGCCGCGACCGCCGCAGCCGACTCGCGTCCTGACGGCAACGTTGTCACCTTCACCCCGGGCACGGCCTGGGACGACACGGCCGGATCCCCGCTGCAGATGCACGGCCTCGGCATCATCCAGGTCGGCAAGACCTGGTACGCGTACGGCGAGGACAAGGCGGGCGAGACCGCGTCGAACGCCTCGTTCCAGGCGATCCCCTGCTACAGCTCGACCAACCTCAAGGACTGGACCTTCCAGGGCGACGCGCTGACCGTGCAGTCCAGCGGCGACCTCGGCCCGGATCGCATCGTCGAACGCCCCAAGGTCATCTACAACTCCACCACCCACGAGTACGTGATGTGGATGCACATCGACAACCCCAGCTACTCCGCAGCCGAGGCCGGAGTCGCCGAAAGCCCCACACCCTGCGGCCCATACACCTACCTCGGCGCCTCGCAGCCCCTCGGCTTCCAGAGCCGCGACATCGGCCTGTTCCAGGACACTGACGGCACCGCCTACCTGCTCACCGAAGACCGCGCCAACGGCCTGCGGATCGACGAGCTCTCCTCGGACTATCTCAGCGTCGTGAGTGCGGGCTCTGCGAACGGCGGCAGCGTCGCACTGATGCAGGACCTCGAGGCGCCCGCGATGGCGCACGTCGGCTCCACCTACTACCTGATCGCCTCGCACCTGACCGGCTGGGCGACGAACGACGACGTCTACGCCACGGCCCCGTCCCCGGCAGGCCCATGGTCCGGATTCAACGATTTCGCGCCGTCGGGCACAGACACGTACAACACGCAGGTCGGCAACATCATCACCGTCGCCGGAACCCGTGGCACCACGTACATCTACGCCGGTGACCAGTGGACGCCGAACGACCTCGGCAACTCACCGATGATCTGGCTGCCGCTGACCCTCGCCGACAACGTGGCCAACGTCAGCTACCAGGCCTCCTGGCAGCTGGACGTGCACTCCGGAACCTGGCAGGCCGGCCCGACCCTGCCTCGACCCGGCGGCGTCTACGTGCTGACGAACGACAAGAGCCAACTCGACCTCGACGTCGCGGGCGCCTCCACGAGTGCGGGCGCTGATATCCAGCAGGACCTGGCTTCCGGCAACTCGAGCGAGAAGTGGCAGCTGCAACTGGTCCGCTCCGCGTCCGACGGCGATGTCTTCACGCTCAAGAACCTCAACAGCGGCCTGTGCCTCGACATCCCGGACAACGCCGCGAACTGGGGCCTCCAGCTGGATCAGGCCGCCTGCGACGGCAGCGCGTACCAGGACTGGGCGTTCGACACCGTAGGCGGCTACGCGTCCAACGGCGATACCACTTATCAGCTCCAGAACCTCGGCGACGACCTGGTCCTGGACGACCTCGGCAACGACACCACCGCCGGGTCCATCGTCGACCAGTTTCCGACGAACGGCGGCGCCAACCAGGCGTGGACCCTCGCAGGATTCTGATCGAGTGGCATCACGTCTCGCGACTGAAGCAATACTTTGACTTGCTAAGACGCGAGATGGGCCGGGTCGCCGATTCTGGTGGCGGCCCGGCTCCTTAGCTTGCTCGGCTGTTGGCCGCGCTCGGAGTTTTCGGTACGCCAGCTGCCGGGTGGGATGCCGTGGTGGCGGCGGAACGCGGTCGCGAAGACGCACCGATGCTGCCTTCCAGCACATACGCCCCGCACAGAATCACCGCTTCGACGTCGCCGACGTCACAGCTGCGGCTCCGGGCTTGCGCGATCGGCTCCACGGGCGCGCCGAGTTCGCTGGCGAGGCGGTACGGCGCACCCGCGGTGACGAGCACGATGTCCCGGGCACGCAGCGGAATCGAGGGCGCGTCGGGCAGATCCAGCACGCCCTCTCCCGCGACCAGGAGATGAGCGGTCAGCGGACGGGTCCCAGCGAACTCCAACCCCCAGGGCGCCGCACGGCCGAGCACCGAGAACACCGCACCTCGCGCCCGCGCCTGGGCCAACTCGTCGGCCAGGATGTCCATACGGCCAGCCTAGACGAACACGAAGGAAATCGAGATGATCACCAATGTTCTGTCCACCGACGGCGCTCTACTGTGGTGGTCATGGCAACCTTTCTGATTCTCGGCGGGACCGGCAAAGTCGGCCGCAGAGTGGCTCGCATTCTCGAACACGAAGGACACCTGACCCGGCCCGTCGGGCGCTCGACGCCGCTGCGCTTCGACTGGAAAGACCCTGACACCTGGGCGCCGGCCCTAAGCGGCGCCGACGGCGTCTTCGTTGTCGGCCCCGGTTCCGCCACCGACTGGAGCCCCCAGCTGACCGCGCTGCTGCGGGCCGCGTCCACCGCCGGCGTCCGCCATGCGGTACTGCTCTCCGCGCGCGGTGTCGAGTTCCTGCCGGACGGCAACGTCGCCCGCGCCGAGCAGGCGCTGCGCTCCGGCCCGCTGCCCTGGACGATCCTGCGTCCGACCCACTTCGCCCAGAACTTCACCGAGGCCATGTTCGCCCCCGTCGACGGCCGCATCACCGCCCCGGTCGGAGACGGCGCCGAACCGTTCATCGACGTCGAGGACCTCGCCGAGGCCGCCGCGCGCGTCCTGGCCACCGGGACCGCGACCGGCGAAACCGTGCCGCTCTCCGGACCCGCCGCGCTCACCTTCGAGCAGGCCGCCCGCGTCCTGTCCGACGTGACCGGCCGGCCGGTGGAGTTCCACGACCAGCAGGACACCGACCACGCCGCGGAGCTGCGCGCCGCCGGCACCCCCGAGGAGTACCTCCGCTGGCGCCTGGCCATGCTCGGCGGCATCCGCCGCGGCGAAGACGCCTACCTCAGCGACGGCATCGAGCACCTGCTCGGCCGACCCGCCACCGACTTCACCACCTGGGCACGCCGCGAGGCCGCTCCTGGTTCGGCCTGAACTGGAACCGGCTCGGTCGGCAGTTACCCGTATTCATCCATCAGTGGCCTGACCTTGAATCAGGACAACATCGAGGTCGACGGCACGCTCGTACTCGACATCGCGAACCGCGAATACAACCTCGGCACGATCAGCGGTTCGGGCGCGGCATCAACATCGAGGGCGCGAATGTGCAATGGGGCGACGGGTCCACCGACCGGTTCTTCCTGCCCGCCACGCCGTCCGACTCCTATATCACCATCCACAATGACGGCTCGCTCGCCTTCGACTTCGACGGGCCGGTCACCCTCGACACGCCGATCTCCGGCGGCATCTACCACAACTCGCTCAGCACCCCCGCGAACGCATCGATCACGATCTCCCCGACCTCCGGGAACGCGGTGACCTTTGCCGTACCGATGAACTCCATCGGGCAGGGCGCCGCGCTGCTGCTGGGCACCGGCGAAACGGGAGACGATAGTAGCCTACTGACCGGCGCGTCGAACGACGCGGTGGTGGACGACGGCGCGCTGACCGTGCGCAACGCCACGACGCCGATCACGCTCGAGAACATCACCGGCCCGGGCTCGCTCACCCAGGCCGGACCCGCGACCACAACCCTGGTCGGCACTACGGCGTACGACGGCCCGACCACGATCTCCGCAGGAACCCTCGCGCTCGGCCAGGGCTCCGACGGCCTGAGCGCGAGAAGCAGCGTGAGCCTCCCCGCGCCGGGTGCAGTCTTCGACCTGTCCCAGGCCGGAAGCCAGACAATTCACCAGCTGTCCGGCGTGACCGGAAGCACCCTGAAACTCAGTGGCAATACCCTGACTATCGCTACTTCGGGTGCGACGTCCTACGCGGGGGTGATCACCGGGACCGGCGCGGGCGTGACCACCACCGGCGCCGGAACGCTGACCCTCACCGGCCAGTCCGACACCCCCGGCGGCACGTGGCACCTGAATCAGGATTCGCTTGTTTTTGGCGCCGGTGCCGCATTGCGCCTCGGATCCCTAGTCCAGGCACCGGGAACCACGTTGTCGCTGAACGCGGGTACCGGAAGTGTTCCGCAGGCAGGAGCGCTCATTCAGGCAGATGGCACCGTCCAGCTCGGCGGCACTCTGACGATCACCGGGGCGCCCCAGCTCACCTGCGGCCAGAAGCTGACTCTTATTCAGGACACCGGCGCGTCGGCGATCTCCGGCCCCTTCGCCGGCCTGCCGCAAGGCGCGACCGTCACGGTTGACGGACGTCCGTATAAGATCGATTACTCCGCCGACGGTGGCCACGACGTGGTCTTGACTACCTCGATAGCAGCCCCATCGGCCGCCGCTACCAGCTCGAAGTCCGCCGCGGCGCTCGCGGCGGGCACGTCGGGGGCTTCGGGCGCGGCGAGTCACGGCGCGCTCCAGCACACGCAGGCCGTCCCGCTCACGCTGGTCGCGTTTGTGGCGGTGCCCGTCGTGCTGCTGGCCGGGGCCATCGTCTTCTTCCTGGTCGCCGCCCGACGTCGCGGCGGCCGACGTTCGAGACGCGCACGGCGCACCGCGCCGGAAAGCGAACCCCCGCCCACATGGCCGGGCAGCGATGACGACACCCTCTTCATCCAACGAATTCGCTGACTCCCGCTCGGGGTCGGCGCCCACACGCCGACCCCGGCTTAGGCCAAGACAACTATGCTCAGCCCCGCAGGATCTCCTCGATCCGGTCGAGGGCCTCGGGGGTGAGCGCGGGCTTGTCCAGTGCCGCGACGTTGTCTTCGAGCTGGGCGACCGAGGAGGCGCCGATGATCGCGGAGGTCATCCGCGCATCGCGCAGCACCCAGGCGAGGGCGAGCTGGGCGAGGCTGCGGCCGTGCTCGTGCGCGACCGTGTCCAGCGCCTTGAGCTTGCCCATCATCTCGTCGGTCAACGCTTCGGGCCGCAGGAAGTGGCCGACGGCGGCGCGCGAGTCGGACGGGACGTCGCCACCCAGGTAGCGGTCCGTGAGCAGGCCCTGGGCCAGCGGGGAGAAGCAGATGCAGCCGGCGCCGACGTCCTCGAGCGCATCGAGCAGCCCGTTCTCCACGTTCTCTCGCCTCAGCATGGAGTATTGCGGCTGGTGGATGAGCAGCGGGGTTCCCAGGTCACGCAGGATCGCGGCGGCGGCGCGGGTCTGCTCCGGGGTGTAGTTGGAGACCGCGGCGTAGAGTGCCTTGCCGGAGCGCACGGCCTGGGCGAGCGCGCCCATGGTCTCCTCGAGCGGCGTCTCGGGGTCCGGGCGGTGGTGGTAGAACACGTCGACGTAGTCGAGCCCGAGCCGCTGCAGGGACTGGTCGAGCGAGGCGAGCAGGTACTTGCGCGAGCCGTGGTCGCCGTAGGGACCGGTCCACATGTCGTAGCCGGCCTTGGTGGAGATCACCAGCTCGTCGCGATACGGCCGGAAGTCCTGGGCGAACAGTCGCCCGAAGTTCGCCTCGGCGCTGCCGTAGGGCGGACCGTAGTTGTTCGCCAGGTCGAAGTGGGTGATCCCGAGGTCGAACGCGCGGCGCAGCACGGCACGCTGGGTCTCGCTCGGCTTGGTGTCGCCGAAGTTGTGCCACAGCCCGAGGCTGACCGCCGGAAGCTTCAGGCCGCTGCGGCCCGACCGGCGGTACTCCATCGTCGCGTACCGGTCTTCGGCTGCGATGTGTTCCATTGTGTCGCTCCCTGTTGGCTCGTGAGGGACGCTCTTCGGCATTGACACCCGCCATAATAGTGCAGTGACGTGGAGTTCCGCCGAGACTGCGCTTTCTTGACGGTCGGGCCATCGCCCCTTACGGGAAAGACGAGCGTGCGTTAGTGTTTGTTCAAGTTTGATGTTGCACGGCGCTGTGCGGGAGGAACCGTGAATTACCCGGTCCATGACGACGCTCACTTCGAGCACTGCCCGTGGCTGTTCGCGGCCGAGGCGTCCGCCGAGCAGCGCGCCGCGCAGTCACGTCACCAGGCCGCGCTCACCGCGTGCGCCACGACCGAGATCGGCGGACGCTGCTTCGTCGCCCCTTCGGCAGCCGTGTATCCCGATCACCTCGTGCTGGGGCCGGACTCCAGCTGGATCCACTCTTGGGCGAGCGCGGCGCACTGGAATCTGGGCCTCGGCGCCGCACCGGCTGCCGCGCTGGCAGGACGGACGCGGCTTCGCCTTCGGCCCCGCCCCCGACAACACCGGACCCGGGCGCGAGCCGGGACTTCAGGGTACTGAGATGTCGCTGGCCATCCTGTGGCTGCTGGCCGACCTGACCGGACGCGCCGACCTGCTCGGCTACCGCGCGCGCGGCATCCACCAGCCGGAGCCGGCCAGAACCCTGACGAACGCGTAGGCGGCGGGCGCGTCGGCACCGGCTCGGCGAAAGTCGCCGAATTCTTGTTATCGTGTGCGCCCTGGCTCGCCTCCAGCTCGATCGGGTGAGCGCTGCCCGTCCGGCGGAGGCAGGGAGAGAGGGATCGTGAAGGTACGCGACGGTGCCGGGACCGGTTCGGCCGCTGTGGTGAACGCGGCGCGGGCCGGTGACAAGCAGGCCATGGACGACCTGGTCGCCGAGTATCTGCCGCTGGTCTACAACATCGTCGGCCGGGCGCTGAACGGTCACGCTGACGTGGACGACGTCGTGCAGGAGACGATGCTGCGCGTCGTGCACGGCCTCGACGGGCTGCGGGATCCGGACCGGTTCCGCTCCTGGCTGGTGGCCATCGCGGTGCACCAGGTCGCCGACCGCTGGCGGGTCAGGCGCTCCGGGCCCGCGCCGCTGAGCGCCCTTGGCCCGGCGGCGCAGTTCGCGGATCCGGAAGCCGACTTCGTGGACGTGACGATCCTGCGCCTCGGGCTGGCCGGCGAGCGCCGCCAAGTCGCGGAGGCCACCGCGTGGCTCGAGCCCGCCGACCGGGAACTGGTCGCGCTCTGGTGGCATGAGGCGGCGGGCCAGCTGACCCGGGCGGAGTTGGCCGGCGCCCTCAAGCTGTCCGTGCCGCATGCCGGGGTGCGAATCCAGCGCATGAAGACCCAGCTGGATCAGGCACGCGAAGTCGTGCGCGCCCTAGGACTCACGCCGCGGTGCGCAAACCTGGCCGAGACGATCAGCGACTGGGACGGGCGTCCCTCCGGCCTGTGGCGCAAGCGGATCAACCGCCACCTGCGCCGCTGCACGTCCTGCGGCGCGGGCACGACGCGGATGACCCCGCCCGAGGTACTCCTTGCGGGCATGCCGCTGGTCCCCGTGCCCGCCGTCCTCGCAGCGCACCCGATCCCGGTCGCGGCCCTGGCCGGCGCACACGGCGCGTCGGCCGCGACCCTGGCAGCGCACAGCTCCGGCTGGCTCGCCCGGGCTCTGAAAATCGCCGTGACCAAGCCGGCGCTGCTCGCGGGCACGGCCGTCCTGGCCACCACCGGAGTAGCAGCGGTCTACGTCGTGTACCCCGACACGCATCGGCAGGTCACCCCGACGCCGGTCGATGTGATCACGCCTTCCGCCTCGGTCTCAACCGCTCCGTCGACCGCCCCGGCGTCGACTCCGAGCACCGCGCCCTCGAGCCCGACGACCACCGCCGTGACCGCGGCGTTGTACGGGAGCGTCGTGGACGAGGCCGACGCCGCACCGCCCGCAGACCAGAAACCAGGCGCGTTGCCGCTGCGTCCCGCCGACGCGCCGGTCAGCGTGAGCGGGAAATACGAGACCAGCAACGGCATCGCGAACCTGTATCTGATGAACTTCGACGGCGACGAACTCAAGCTCACTGGGCAGGGCTACTTCCGGATCCGCTGGCAGATCATCTACTGGACCGGCCGGGTCGGCCAGATCGCGATGCCGACGTGGACCGGACTGTCCGGCAAACTCTTCCACGTCGCCTCCGGCGGCGGGCGACGGATGGACGACCTGATCAACGGCTCGGCCACCGGGGACAAGACCGGCATAGGCTCGACCTCCACCGGCTACGACACCCTGCCGTCAGGCGCCCAGCAGATGTGGCAGAACGAGTACTACTACCTCGACGGAACCGTGACCCTGCACCAGAACCAGGGCTTCGCCTGGGCCGACCTCGACGTGCAGCCGACCACCTGGCAGCAGATCACCACCGACATCGACACCCCGCCCGACCTCGCCGCGGACATCGAACGCTACGGCCTGGTGCGCGACACCGGAACGGACAGCGCGCCGGTGCCGCAGTACCTCACCAGAGCCGACCCGGCCGACCCGGCGGACGTGCCGCAGCACTCTGATATCACCGGCTGACGACGTGCCCGCACCGCTGTCCGATGGCGGCGCGCGGGTCCCTACAGCGTGTAGGAGAGCGTCCCGAAACCGAGCTGGTCGAATCCGCCGCTGTTCGGGCCGTATTGGCTGCCGCCACCCTCCGGGCGCACACTCGCGGCGATCGCCTCGATGGCGGGTGCGGACAGGCCTTGGCCCACCACGTAATGGTTGTAGATCATCTCCCAGATCGGCCGGATGTTCCCCCGGCTGTTCGAGCTGGCGGAGGTGAATGTCTGCGAGCCGGACCACACGCCCGGCGCACCGTAGTTCCAGGTGTAGGGCGTATACGGCACGGATTGGCCGATGTTGTACTGCGCCACGTACTCCGCGCCGGCCAGGAACCTGCTGTCGGCGTACCCGTACATGTCATGGCCCTGATTCCACGCCATCTGGCAGAACGCCGCGGTCAACCCGATCCCGAGCGTCGCATGGCCCTGATCGCGCCCGGCCTCAACCCACTGGCCGAGCCCGCCGGAATACAGGTTCGGGATCGCGTGCATGATCGAGCCGTTGCCCGCGCCCGACTGGAAGTAGGTCAGCGCCTGGTCCACCTTCGATGAGTCCTCGCACAGGATCCCGATCGCGAGGACGGAGGCGTAGGTCAGCTGGTCCCACGATGCCCAGTAGTTGGTGATGAACGCACCGTTGTGGTTGGTCAGGAACGAGTTGTTCATCGGGTAGAACACCTTGAGCATCATCTGCTGGAAGCGCTCGAGTTCGAAGCCCGGATAGTCGCGCACCAGTTCGGCCGCGTTCGCGAACTGATAGCCGTAGATCCCCGCCGCGATGAACCGGTCCGCATCGCCCGTGACCTCCGTCAACGTCGCCGACCAGGCGTTGAGGATGGCGACGGCGGTCTCGGCGTGCGCGGCGTCCCCGCTCACGTGGTAGCGCAGGCCGTTCTGATACGCGGCGTGGATGTCGTTGTACAACGTGCCGTAGTTGTCGTTGCTCGTTCCTCGGTAGACGATCGGCAGCGGGTTCGGCTTCCACGAACTCTGCGAATTCGAACTCGCGACGAGGCGGTTCCACCCGGCCGTCCACGGCTGCGCGCCCGCGGCCACCTTCGACGCCATCCGGTCCAGGTCGGCCTGCGAATGCTGCAACCCGGGGTGGGCGAAACCCGACGTCACGACCGGGACGGTGGAATGCGCCGAGGTTTCCGCCGAGGCTGAGACTGAGGCGGCGGACCCGTCGGCGGCGGGCGATGCGGCGTGGGACTCCGCGTGAGCTGCGGACTTCGATGCGGCGGCAGACCTGGAGGCGGTTGCGGATCCGCGTGCACTCGCGCTGCCGAGTGGGAATCCGGAGCTCTGCGGGCCGGCGGCGTTGATTCCCGTCGAGGACGCGGTCTTCGACGAGGAGCCGAGCGAGATCGCGGCGGCGCTCACCCCGCCGAACAAGCCGACGGCCGTGCCGCCGAGCGCGGCCGTCTTCAGGAACCGCCTGCGTCCGACCTCTTTGGGCCGGCTCCCGGGTGCGTCGCTCCGCCCTGATTCCCGCTGCTCAGGCGGCGATCCGTGCGCTCCCATGGTTCTCCTTCAGGCAATGCCGATTCACTGCGGCGCCCTGGTGCGCCGCAGTGAAGGAGGCGGATCGACCGGGGGTTCATAACAGAAAACTGCGGCCGATTTTCCGGCATGCCCACCGGCTGACGCGCAGAAGGGCGTGAACCGCCGAAGGCCGGGGGTAGGTGGTCAGCCGACGTCGCGGCGGGCGGCGGCTCGGGCCAGGACGAGGTAGACGCTCGCGGTCCAGGTGTAGGCGCGGTCGCGCAGCCCGGCGCCGGTATCCGCGTCGAAGTTCTCTGCGAAACCGGAGGTCTCGCACAGCGTCCGGAAGCGTCGGCTGATCTCGTCGGCCAGTTCGACGTGGCCGGCGCGGCGCAGGCCGTCCTCGATCAGCAGCGTCGAGGGCGCCCGGATCGGGCCGCGCCAGTAGCCGTCGGCGGCGTACTCGGGCGAGTCACGGCGCTCGGTGGCCGGGCCGTGGTCGGTCAGGTGCCGGGCGACGCGGTCGGCCAGGGTGGCGTGCACGACGGAAGGCTGTATCTCGCGGTCTCCTACGACCAGAAGGACGAGGCGAAGAAGGCCGCCCAAGCTCGCTGGGACGGCCCCCGGAAACTCTGGTACGTCGATGCGGCCCGCTATGCCGACCCCGCCTCCCCGGACTACCAGAAGATCCGCCGCTGGCTGCCGTGAGCACGGCCGGACCAGCCGGGATGCGGTGCGCCGGATGTCACGCACGCATTGCGCGCTCGATGTACGGGAACTGGATGCGCTCCTGCTCCAGGCGCACCGAGGGACCGAACCGGCCGTCGAGCAAGGCCTCGTAGAGTTCGTTCTCGTCGGGCGTGAGGTGGTCGAGGCGGGCGCGGGCGGGGGTCGGTTCGGTGACCCACTGCTCGCGGTGGGCTAGCAGCGTGGGTTGGTTCATGAGCATGGAGCGCGTGTGCGGGAAGTGCTTGCGCAGGGCGTTGAGGATGGCGAAGCCGTGGGTGTCGATATCGCCCGAGTACACGAGGTCTGTCTCGCCGAGCCAGGGCAGGTGCTCGACCATGCCGCCGACGCGGTAGCCGCTGCCAAGGATCGCGAGGGTGTCGGCCGCCGGGGGAAGTGCGAGGTAGGTGATCTCGTTTTCGACCACGTAGACGGTCGCGACGGCGGGCGGGGTGCTTTGCAGTTCCTCCGTGCGCACGGTGAGTTCGGCGAATCCTGCGGTGCGGGCGGACGGGTCGAGGTGGCGGAACCTGACGTATTCCGGCTTGCCGCGGAATCCGTAGCGGGCAGCGAAGTCGCTGCGCGGCGCGGGCTGCGCGGAGCCGCGTAACTCCAGGTCCGGGCGCGTGTCGAGCAGGTCGGCCAGCAGGCCTTTGCGCTGCTCGATGAACTTGGTATCGACCCCGGGGACGGCGATCTGGCGAAGGTACAGCCCCGCGTTGGCTCCGTTGGCCAGCCACGAGTAGGTGGCGAGGACGTTGCGCCATTCGCCTTCGTGCCTGAGTGTTCGCATCGGGTGGCCGACGACCCACTCGACGAGCCCCGGCGCGGCCTGCCTGGTCTCGCTCAGCAGTTGGTCGTAGCGCCGGGCTTGCCGGATCGTGCCCAGGAAACGGCAGAGCTGGTCGAATCCATCGATCCGCACTCGGGCGGGGATGCGGTTCGTGCCCGCGATACGGCCGCCGATGGTCCGGTGTTCGAGGCTCAGCGCTTCCGGGTCCGCCAGGCTCCAGGCGCGGGCCCAGTCCTGGACTTCCCCGAAGTTCTGGGCCAGTTGCGTGGCGGTGGGGCCGTGCAGCGGCACCTCGATCGGCTGCCACTGCCCGGTGGCCATCGCGGCGAGGTAGCTGCCCGAATCCCAGCGTTTGCGCAGTTGCGCGACCACGTCCGACTGCCGGGTCCAAGGACGTCCGGGAACTGACATCCCGCGCTACCCGCCGTCCGCCGCGGAGACCGTGGACGCCGGGGACGCGGAGGCCGCCGAGACCCGCCCGGCCAGCGCGTATGTCAGCTGCTTGGCCCGGTACTCCTCGATGGTGAGGGTCTGCAGCCGGGAGTCCATGCCGGTCGGGTTGTCGACGAATCCGACCGCTGCGATATACGGCTCGATCACGTGGATCTTCTGCAGCGGGGTGACGATCAGCAGTTGCAGCCCGAGCTTGCGGAACAGTTCGAGGCCGAAGCGGGTGGATTCGTCGGAGCCGCGCCCGAACGCCTCGTCGATCACAGCGAAGCGGAAGGACTTCGAGCGGCTCGAACCCCAGTCGAGTTTGAACTGGTAGGCGAGCGAGGCGGCCAGGATGGTGTAGGCGAGTTTCTCCTTCTGGCCGCCGGATTTGCCGCCCGAGTCGGTGTACGTCTCATACTCGGCGTCGTCCTCGCGGTGCCGCTCCGAGGCGGAGAAGACGAACCAGTTGCGCACGTCGGTAACGTTCCTGGTCCAGATCCGGTCGGCCTCAGTGTGGCCGGCGCGCCCCTTGAACCGGTTGACGATGGCGCTGACCTGGAGGAACTTCTGCTCGGAGTACTGGTCGGACTGCTCGGTGAGCGCGTCCTCGGTGCAGGCGCGCAGGTCGGCGCGGAACTGGTGGATCTCGGGGTTGGGCGTGTTGCGCGCCTCAAGCGCGATGTACCGGCCGGGGTTGTAGTCGATCGCGACCAAGGAGGCGTTGATGATGCCGATCCGCTCGCGGATCAGCTCCACCTGCTGGTTGAGCTGGGCGTTGAAGGCCGCGATCTCCCGGATGGTATTGGTGTTCAGGTAGTCCTTGAACTGGCGCTGGAAACGCGGAAGGTCGTCGGCGACGAGGCGCTGGTGCAGCTCGCGGTAGCCGGGGATCGAGGCGATGCTGTCGTCGAGCTCCGCTGTCTCCACCTGGTTCTTCGCACGGAACCGCTGCATCCCGCCGACGATGAGGTTGCTCACGTTGGTGCGGCGCCCGATCCGGTTCTCGATCTGCCGGGTCAGCGCCCGTTCGACCAGGGTCTCCGCCCGGGCGAGATCGGCCGGGTCGGTGAGCGGCAGGTCCTTGAACTCCCGGGCGCCGATGCGCTCAGCGAGTGCGGGAAACCAGGCGCGGGCATCAGCACAGGCTGGTTCGCCGAGCACGACGCGGGTGCGGTCGAGCTCCTTCTCGGCGATGCCCAGCTGGTAGTCCAGCTGGTTGCCCTCGCCAACCGCGGCATCACGCTCCTCCTCGGCCTCCGCGATCCGCTCCTGGTTCTTCTCGATGAGAAGGCTGATTCGCTCCAGCGCGGTGGAGGATTCGCGCAGCCTGCGCAGTTCCTCCTGGAGCACACCGATGCGGTTAACAGAACCCTGCCAGTCGATCTCCGCGTAATCTGCGTATTCGGCCAGCAGTTTGAGCGCGTCCAGCCGAAGGGTGGCCGCCTTGTGGTCCTTGGCCAGCTCACCACGTTCCTCGGCGAGCCCGTGCTGTCCTTGCTGGACCTTCTTCATCCTCTCAATCAAAACCTGGATCTTCTGCTCATTGCTCCAGCCGAGCACGTAGGAGGCGCGGTCGTCGATCCGGGTGCGGTCGTCCTTCTCGTGGCGCCCGCCCGGCGACTTGATCTGCCCCTGCACGGTGACCGCCGAGGGGGTCCGACGGAACTCGGCCATGGTCGCGACGCACGTGTAGTCGGCGCGGCGGGCGAGTTCCCGTTCCAGCCAGGCGGTGAAAGGCCCCTGCTTGATCTCCAGCTTGTCCACGAGCAGTTCCACCGGGGCGCCGTCCGGCCGCCGCGCCGGAACCACCGCCTGGGGAACGCGGTAGTAGACGATTCTGGCGCCCAGGTGGCGGCTGTTGATCCACTCGGCCACGTTCGCGTAGTGCGCTTCGGGCACGAGCAGGGACAGGGCGAAGCCACGCAGGACACGCTCAGCAGCGCCCTCCCAACGTGCCTGCTCGGGCATCACCTGGATCAGCTCGCCGGCGAACGGCAGATCCTGCTCGTCCAGCTTCAGTTCCCGGCACATCAGCTCGCGCAGGCCAAGGCTCGTTCTGGGCAGGTTGCTGCGGCGGGAGCGCAGGCTCAGCAGTTCCGCGTTGAGCTCCTTGGCCTCCTCGTCGAACTTCGCCGCGGCAACGGCGAGGTCGGTCAGCCGGTTCTGCTTCTCGGCCTGCAACTCGACCACCTCGGGCAAAGCCTGACTGATCTGTGCGGCGCGTTCACGGAAGTCGGCGACGCCGTGGATCTCGGCCAGTCGCGCCGCCGCGAGTTGCCGCGCATAGCGCTCCGCACGCACCTTGCGGCTGTCCCGCTGCTCTTCGAGCTCGGTGATCTGGTGCTCCAGATCCGCGATCTTCCCGCCGCCGAGTCCGGCCTGCTCCAAGGCGAGCTGCTGGCCGCGTGCACGCAGCTCTTTCAGCTCCTGCTCAAGCTGCTTGGCATCGGCCATGCGTGTGCCGCGAAGCAGGCCCAGCTCTCCGTGCTGCCGCTGCCAGAGTTCGGCGGCGCGGTCGGCGAAGAAGTAGCGCAGGGCGGCTCGCTGCTCGGTGATCTCGGCGATCCCAGCACTGAGCCGGTCGTGTTCGGCACAGTGGTCGAGCAGCGGACCCAGCGCCTCAAGCTGCCGTTGCGCGCGCTGGACCGCGTCGTGCGCCTGGTTCAGGTTCTCGTAGTGGGCGACGATCTGCGCGGTGCGTTCCTCGGCGTCGAAGGGTTCGAGCATGTGGCTGCGCACGAACTCGTTCAGGTTGCCCACCGACTTCATGGACACGGTCTGGTGGAACAGTTCGAGCGCCTGTTCGGAGTCGATGCCGAGACGGCGCCGCAGGTCCCGGCCGTAGTCCTTGAAATTGCGGTGGACGCGCACCGCCGCGGAGGAGCGCAGCCGCTTGGCCAGCGCCGCGGTGTCGACCCCGAAATTCGAGAAATCCTCAACCAGGGACAGGGCACGGTCCGCGACGACGAACAGTTTCTCCGGCGGTCCGCTGTCACCCGCCTTCGTCCAGAACACCTGCGCGAGGGTGACCTCGGCATCGAAGTCGCGGTTGGCGAACACCGCCAGGATCACCGAGTAGTGCCGCGCGTCGCGCAGGGCCACGGGTTTGGTCGAGCCCGTAGTCTCGTTGCGCTCGGACTTGTGGTGGCCGAGAACGTAGGAGCGCAGGGTCCGCTCTCTGGCCTCGGCGCCCGCGGCCTTGTTGTACGAGTTCTTATGTGAGGGGACGAACAGGGTGGCGATCGCGTCGACCAGGGTGGACTTTCCCGACCCGATATCGCCGGTCAAAAGGCCGGTGCGGCCGCCGAGCCCGAAGCTCCAGACGCGCTGGTGGAAGGTGCCCCAGTTGTAGACCTCGATCCGTTCCAGGCGGAAGCCGGGGCCGCGCTCGCCGCCTTCGGCCTGCTCGTCCTCGGCCGCCTGCTCCGGATTCGCCGCGCCCCCGCTCATCGGCCCGCCTCCTGCGCGTCCTGTGTGTCCTGCGCGTCCTGCCCCAGGACCAGGGCCCGGTAGCGGGCCAGGCGCTCGTCGAACTCGGCCAGCCACTGGCCGTCGACGAAGGCCTTGAGGATGCGCCGCACCTCGTACAGGTCCTCAGGTCCTGGCACCTGGCGCAGGAAGCCCAACTCGACGATCTTCTTGAGGTGTCCGTCGAGCTGGGTGAGCACCCTGACGTCGTTGTTGCTGGCGGGCAGGAACACGCGCAGCAGTTCGGCGATCTGCTCCCGCCCCACGATGAGCCGGCCGTCGTTCTCGGCCCCCGAAGCGTCGAACTCCGCCATCCGTTTGCGCAGCAGCACCAGCAGAAGGCTGACGTGAAAGGAGAGCGAACGGCGGGCGACCAGCCGCGGCGGCCCGGGCCTGCCGTCCTGCTCCTCGGCGGCGTCGGGCGCCGAACGTAGGAACGCATACCCCTCCGACTCGTCCACCACGGCTTCAAGCCCGAGCACGGCGACGTAGTCCGCCACCTGGGCCCGCAGGGCGAGCAGGTCGCGCCACGCACGCTCGTGCGTCTCGCGGTAGACCACGCCCTTCATCAACTGGGTGACGGCCAGCGACAGATCGTGCCCGCCGCTCGGGTCGGCGGTGCTCACCGGACGGCCTCCAGCGGCTCGGCGCCCCCGCTCCCGACCGTCGAGCGGAGATCGGCGGCACGTACGAAGGTGACCGCGGGCAGCTTCGCGACCCGCCGCGTCCCGTGCTCCTCCTGCCAGATGATCTCCTCCTGCCGTTCGGCGTCGAAGACGACGAGGAACGCGGGGTCGGTGAGCGAGAGATACGCCACCAGCTCGGCCAACCCCTGCTCCAGCGGCTCGGCGGCGACCAGCTGCGCGAGCCCGATCTGCGCGTGGCGCCGCAGCGCGCGCCGGACCGCGTCCGCCAGACGTGCCGAGTCCACGTACGTCTGCTCGAACAGCGCGGAGTCGTCGATCCGCTCGTCCCCGTGCCGAACCCGCTCGCTCTCCAGCGGGGTCTTGTCCAGCGGCGTGTAGAGCGGCCGTTCCATCGGCAGCACCAGATCCGGGGACGTCGCGTCGATCTCCGCGGTGAAGTTCACCTGCTGATCGCGCAGGCTCAGCG